>Ga0172378_10003370_pt1 | contig 15036 bp, 3 predicted proteins | sample GrowelOW332metaG_FD_119755 | JGI IMG/M metagenome (GOLD analysis project Ga0172378, IMG submission 119755) | Groundwater microbial communities from an aquifer near a municipal landfill in Southern Ontario, Canada - Pumphouse #3_1 metaG | ecosystem: Environmental > Aquatic > Deep subsurface >... | reverse complement strand
TTTTGACTATCATTGAGCGGGTATCGGGGACAGGAAATGTTCCGTTCGGCGGATTGGAAGATGCCGGCGTCGTTTGTAAAAACAGTACTTCGTTAGTAGAATTGACAACGGAGGTGGCAGGTGCCACATTCGAGGGCGAGTGTGTGGTGGATGGCCACTACTTTGATGCCTCGTTGGCTAAGGGTGACTCTACTAGGGTGCGTTGTTGGGTGAAGGATGGCGATTGCCGTTCGTTCGATGACAAGACTGTTTATTTCTATAAGTCTGTAGTTGATGAAGGCTTTTCTATGCAAGTGGACAAGCAGACGATGAATAAATGTATGACAAGGCCGGATGCTATGGTCCGAATCTCCGTGGCCGGGTGGAAGAGTGATTGGGAATATCGGCTGGATGGAGTGGAGAAGGAGGCGAAGTCTTGGACTCTCTCCGATGATTCTGTTGCTACTATAGAATATGACTCCCTTGCCGGTGCATCTTATGATTTCATCGTTTCGGACAGATGTTCGGATATCGACACCCTGACGCTGCAAGTCCAGTCTGTCAATCCTTATACGATATCGATTGTCGATTCTCTTTTGTCCGTACGCTGTGCAAGAGGGACGGAAGCCTTCTTCGAATTTAGGGTGGAAGGCGGTGCCGGTGATCTGTTCGATCTGCGTCTGAACGACGAGGATATGGGCCGTCACTCCAAAGGTGAGACGCTCCGTTTTGACCATAGAAAGAAGGGCGACTATCAGATTCTCATCACTTCTCCGACAGAAGGCTGTCAGGATATGTCTATGATTCCACTGAAGGTGGAAGGTCCGGATACGATGGCTGCCACGTTGGAGGTGCTCGGCCTTGGGTGTGAGGCTGTTATCGTGGCTCATGTTTCGGGAGAGGAGGCTCCCTACAAATATCAGTGGTTTGATTATGCTGATTATATCACAGACCAGACCGGTGACTCGTTGAAGAATGTTGGTGTCGGTTCTTATGTCTGTCTGATTAATCCGGCTAATGGATGTGGACAATTGATTAGAACCGCAGAGGTGGAGCCGGAGACTTCCCTTACAGGACTTTCTGTTTCCTATACTTCGACGGACGAAACCTGTATGGACGGAAATAATGGTACCGTTACCGTTAATCTCTCGACGCCGAATCCGAACCAGGCGGTAACTGTTGTGCTGACCTCTGCTAATTATAGTTTCGGCGTGAGGGAGTACAAACGTTCCGGAACGGCTGCTATGGGGCCACTCTTGTTTGACGGTCTTGAACCGTTGGATTACCAACTGACCGCTTATTACGGTACGGAAGATTGTATCGCAGCTCTCTCTGACGTGAACGAGCCGTTGTCTATCCATGCGAAGACGCAATCTCTCTCTGTCGAAAATATAAAATTTGATGCGGTCACTTGTCTGAATCCAATTAATGGAGCAATCCATTTCCGTGTGGACGGTTGGGATTCTGGATATGGGGTTACACTCAATGGTAATCCATTGTCTCCGTCTAATGTGTCCGACGAATCTGCGCTCTTTGATGTAGTAGCATTGCCGGGAGGGTCTTATTGTGTATTCGCGGAAGACAACTGTCGTTTGCATTCTGATTCTGTGACTGTCGTATTACCATCTGTCCAACCGTATGACATGAAAATCTTGTCTTATTCTAAATCTTTGGATTGTGCCAAATCAACGGATGGTTATGTAGAAATATTGGTTTCCGGCGGCATTCCCGATAACTCTGTTTTGTGGGTGAAAGGGTTAGAAAGCAAGAAGTTTGCCGAATTGCCTGCCAAGGTTAAATATGAATCGTTATCCCAAGGACTTTATTCTTTCCATTATGACTCTCAAGTGGAAGGCTGTTTCGATTATAAGATAATTGACGCCACTATTGAAGGTCCTGATACGTTGAAAGCCAATTATATAGTGGGTTGTGAACCCGACTCTACGGTGATTAATGTCATTGCGAAGGGAGAGTCGAATGAGTTTGAATATTTATGGAAAATTCCGGGAGTGGGAGAGTTGATGACGGAATTGCCTGAATTGGAGATATCGAATGCGGAGGTGAATTATGATGCGGAATATATATGTGATGTGATTGCGAAAAACGGATGTGATACATTGTCTTTGCCTATTAAACTGCTGAATGCTTCGGAACTCTCCGTGCCGAAGATTAATAAGAAAGTGGATGGACAGTATTGTATCGGAGTGGATAATGCTTCTGTTCAGGCTTGGGCAGACAAACAATCCGGCTATCGGGCTACTTTTGCATTGACCGACCTCTCTTCCGGTAAGTTGATAGGAAAGCGGATGGTTGACGGAAGTGAAAAAATAAAGTTTGAAGGTCTGGCTCCTAGTTCTTATCAAATCAAACTCTATTATGGAGGGATAGACTGTGAACTTGGTGGACCTGTCGCGCTGGATACAGTCGAGATAGAGACGCTGTTGCCTTTGTCGGAAGATGGAAGGATAATCAAAGATCTCACCTGCCTGTCTGAACCGAACGGATTTGCACAGATTAATATTGCTTCCGGTTGGTCTAGTCATCATTTGGCAGCCCTGCTGCATATAGATGATGATGATGGGTTTATTGCGGAAGGCGGCATCAATCCATTGTATGCGTCCTCCTCTTCCGGACAGTCTGCTCAGTATGCATTCTCCAATATGAAGGCAGGAAAGTATAGAATCCGGATTTCGGATGTTTGTGTGGGGGCGAGGTCGTATTTTGATTTCGAGGTGAAGGGCATCGAACCTTATCGAATAGAGCTTTTGGATAAGACGGATTTCTTACCATGCTATACCGACGATACGGCGCATATCTCTATCGAGATTAAGGGTGGAGCTGCTAAAAACCAATATTATATGGATGGCGAATCGCCTGTTACGTTGATGCATGATTCGGTGATTAATCTTACCCATCTGACGGCCGGCGATTATAAGTTCCATTATTATTCGACGGTAAATGGTTGTTCTGACGGAATAGATAAAACAGTTCATATAGCCACCGATTCCGTCCGAATAAAACTGAGGAAGGAGGGGAAGGATTGCGTCAATGCTTTTCTGCTGGCTGAGGTGGGCGGAGGCTCCGCTCCATACTCGTTTGCTTGGGGCAATGAAAACGCTAATCCGATGAAGCAGGAATCTTCTGCTCCGTATGTCCTGACAAATGTAGGGGCCGGACGCTTCTTTGCTACGGTTACCGATAATATAGGGTGTAGTGCGCTCTCCGATACGGTAAGTGCCGTGTTGGTCAATGTCGCTTCCGGCGAATTGGGCTTGAAGTTAGATTCAGTGGCTATCAATTCGTTGAACTGCTTCGGCTCGGAAACGGGCGATGTGAAGGTCTTTTATTCGGGTAACGCATATGCTTCCAACATTGGTGTGGCGTTGAGTAGGAGTGGCGCTTTGGTGAAAGAGGTGGTCTCTGCATCTGCAAATGACACTATTCTATTCTCCGGCTTGGAGTTTGATCAATATGATGTGAGGGTTTTTTATCAAGGAGCCGAGGATTGTACGGCGGGTCTTGACAATCTGCAGCGTCATGTTGACGTTGTCAAACCGGATACGTTTAAAGTGTCGTTCTCTGCTACGAAGACGCTTTGTGAAAAATCGCATGATGCGCAGATACGGACCAACACACATGCGGGCGTCCCTTCCTATCTGTATGAATGGCATATGTTGACGGTAGGCGAGGATGAACTCACGGTACAGGAGTCGATGGGTAGCGATACCTTGAAAGGTTTGCCGGAGGGTGTGTCATGCTGGTGCAGGGTGACGGATAGAAACGGATGCGAAATCAAGTCGGATACGTTTAAAATAGAATATTCCGGTGCTGATACGACGAAGATAGAGAACTTCCAATATGATCCATATCAGAGGTGTAAGGGACATGACAATGCGCGGGTGGAGGTCTCTTTCTCTTCCGTTTCTGAAATGGTTGCTCCTTATTTCACATTGGAGAAGTTGGGCTCTGAAGCGAAGCTGCTGGATGTGGTCGATGCTGATAGCTTGGATTCCAAAATTCTTGTAGACAACGTGGCTCCCGGCAAATATAGGTTCTTTGTAGGCTATCCTGCTGATGGATGTCCTTCTCTTCTGGATTCCACGCTGGAGATAAAATCCTTGGTGAACGATTTCGCATTCGCTTCCAATTTGGATTCGACGAAGGGCATGACTTGTTTCTCCGATCCGAATGGATTCATGAACTTCCACTTGGAGGGAGCAAGTAAGGGGTTGGAGGTCACTGTGGCCATGGGCGACTCTATGGTTGCCACTCTGAAGGCCGACTCGGTGGTCGGTGATTGTTCCTATTATTCTGTCGATAGTTTGTCGAAGGGCGACTATACGGTCACTTCCGGAAATGTCTGTGGCGAATCGGCGAAGACCGTTTACAGGATGGGAGGAATTGACACGTATGAGGTTGCGGTAGATACTAAGTTGTCTAAGCTTCGGCTGAAATGTCCGTATAGCACGGATGGTGTCGTCGCATTCTCTTTGAAGGGTGGAGAGCCTGGTGCAACTTATAGGTTTGAACACTATGTTGATAGGAAAGCACTGTTTTGCGACTCGGTGTCTGTCGATACGGTCATTGATATAGTCAGAGTTGATTCGGTTTATAGGATGGATACGATTATTGACCATGTTGCGTTGGATACAATCTACAAGGTAGACAATACGATTGACTATATCAAGTCGGATACGGTTTATAAAACAGTCTTTGTGACCGACAGTGTCGGTAATCTGATAAAAGACAGGGTGGAGATGCATACATTCAAAGACACTACAGTGGCCTACTATCACTGCTACCAGACCATTGTCTCCGAACTGAAGGCGGTAGATGCTACTCCGACACAGGTGTCGGAATCCACATATTCGTATAAGGATCTGTTGCCGGAGACGTATTATGTCACTTGCCGTACGTCATTGGAAGGCTGTCGCGATTCGGTTGTGAAGAAGGTGACGGTGTCTAGACCTCTAAATGTGAACTTCCTGGTCGACACCATGCAGATCTCCTGTTCTTCGTACTCGGATGGTGTGATGTCTGTGTTGCCGGTGCGTGGTGTGAAGCCGAAATATCCTAAGTATATGTTGAAACGGGATTCTTCTTTCGTGAAGGTGACGGACGGATATGACGTATGTTATCTCTGTGGTTTAAAGAAAGAGCAAACTACGATATTGGGAGAGCAGGTGACAACTTATCATTATGAGCCGGTTTCGTATGATGACAAACCGGTTATGACACGCATCAATCTGATAAATAATGAGAATAAGTTGTGGCTAAAGACTGGTGATGGCGAGTTGGAGTCAATGGACGAATCTGTGGCAGATTTGATATATGGAGAAGAGTTTGTTTCCATGGATTGGAGCATCTTGCAGAATGGGGAGTGGATGGAGTTGCCGGATTACCGAAAGGAAGTTGCCGGAAAGACACAGCTCGGCATTGTCCTCCCTGATAGCTCCGATGTTACGGAAGAGGCCTACTATCTCAATGGCGATTCGTTGATAGTGCCGGTATGGAGTTGTAGCCACTTGGAGAAGTTTTGGTTTGATGCGATGGGCAACTATCAAGATGTAGGGGTCCAAACGTTGTCCAATCTGCCGGCTACTTGGTATGCTGTGCAGTTGGCCGATTCTGCCGGATGTGTCTATAATGATACGATTGAGATTAGGAAGCCGGCAGATGCTTTGGTTATCGATTCCGTACGTTATTTAGGTTTGGGTGATGATTGCAACCCGGAGAAGAGACAGATGGTCGCTTATGCCAAAGGTGGTTGGGGCGAATATCTATATACTTTTGTGGATACGGTTAAGATGGAGAATGGCGGCGCATTTGATGATGGCTATTTGGCTGGTGCTGCCGCAAAATATGATCCTTCTACGAAGACAGGTTGGGGTAGGAGTGAGTTCCTGACCCCAGGTTCCTATTTGGTGACGGTCATGGACGAGAAGGGCTGTATTGTCAAGGCGGCTTCTCGGGAGGATGTGAAGACACGGGTGGTACTCAGCGCCGATACCGCATCGGCAAGGTGCCATGGGGAGGTTAGCTCGGAACTGAAGGTGCATGTGGGCAACGATGCCCGTTCTTACCATGGACTTTATGTGGTGAAGGAACATTATAGCCCTTGCCGTGACGATGTGACTGCTTGTGTCGACGATTCTTTTGGTGTGATATTGGATGGTGTGAAGGCCGATGCCAACAACGACCTGACGTTGAATCTGTCTGTCGGAAACCATGGCATATTTGTCTATGAGATGAATGACGATGGCTCGCTTGGCTGCGGTGGTTATGTGAAGGTGATGGTTGTTGACACGGTGAAGACGATTGGCATGACCCGCAAATTCTCCACAAATGTCTCTTGTAAGGGTGCGGATGATGGAGAGATAGAGCTCTTTATCACAGGAGGAAAATCTCCGTATACGTTGAGGCGTACAAATAGGTGGGGTGATACGACGGCGGTTGGCAGTGTGAAGTCTTGGACAATTAAAGCATCTGATCTGACAGATTGGAAGTCGGAAGAGCCGGATGCGTTGCCTCTCCATGTTTATTCGGTGGAACATCTCGAACCGGGCGATTATTACTTCACATTGGTCGATGATTTGGGTTGCCATAAGGTTTTGGGCGATACGTTTGCTCTGGATACGGTGGTCACCATCAAAGAACCTGAACGGTTGGTGTTGACGGCGGCCTCTTCTTCCTTGTGTAGAGGTAAGGGAGCGTCCAACGATCTGAATGTGGGTTCGGTGTCTGCCAAGAATGTGACGGGCGGTACTCCTCCTTATCTTTACTCGTTGACGGGCGGTGTCTCTTATTCGTCCGAGGGTGTTGGTTATGCGGGTGCGGTTTTTGATTCGGAGTCGGGTTTCATCCCTATTGTGGGCGATACTGGCACCGTGTTTAAGTATGAGGTGAAGGATGCGAATGGTTGTATGCGGGATACTTCTCTCCGATTCAATAGGGATGTCATTAGTGTTAGCAGATATGACTTCTTGGCCTCTTCTTGGTCTCACAATGGCGATATTCTTGCTCTGATAGACTTCTGCGGGCCTGAATCTGCGTTCGACAGCGTCTCCTATAAATTCATGAATGCGAGTGGAGAGGTGGATTCGCGTGTTGAAGAGCTCGACAAGCGTATGTATATCTTTGACATTGCGGCCGGGAAGCCTGCCGATAGGGCCGTTTTGGAACATCTGGAAGATACTCGGGTTGTGCCGGATAAGTTCTTTACGGACAAGTTTAATCTGATAGACGGCATTAGCGAGTCGCTTGCCAACCATATCACGCTTGTCAAATTGAATGACAATACGGGGTCGTCTTCCCAAAAGACCGCAGACAAGGTATGGAGTGAATTTGATGTGCAGATGTCTTCTTTCTTCAAGGGTTGCCGTTATGAGACGGAGGTCTATGGGCTGAAGATAGCTTATGATGACGTTGTCTTGTATGATGGTGGAGTGGATAGGCGGAAGGACATTCTTGCCGTGAATATCTATGATGATGCGGACGGATTTTCTAACATCTCGATTGTCCTCTCCGGTGATATGGATTGTGATTTGTATCTTTATCACATGAACGGTGTCACCTCTTGGCATGAGAAGACTCTGGCGGGCTCTTACATTGCCCAATCTGGCTCTTTATATGATGCGTCAGGAAAAACCGTGTATAATAAAGTCGTTAAGTTTAAAGATAGTATGTTCGATACCGAAAACAAGGAATCTGAAGTGATTGTAGTCTATGTCAAAACGAAACATGATTCGTATGGAACGTATATGATCACGAAGTAGTGGGCTGTATCAGGAAGGGTCTTGGTGAAGGATAAAGTAGGTAAGGGGTAATGTATATGAATAGTTTGAGAATGGAGAAGGGGGTGGTTGCGCTGAAGGTTGCGTTGTTGGTGGTGATGCTGGCGTTGGGTGGTGTGTCTGTGCGTATGCAGGCAGCCATCACCTCCACGTCGCAGAATCTGGATGAGTTTAGTTTCAAGAAGGGATTGACGATGAATGGCGGACTGTCGTTCTCCAACTCTTTTTATTCGGGTAGTGACAGTCTCGTTTACCGAGATCCTTATGCCATGTTCTTGAACGGTAATTTGAACTTCAATTTGTGGGGCATCAGTATGCCGTTCTCCTTCTCGTATAGCAATACGCAGAAGTCATACACTCAGCCTTTCAATAGGTTTAAGCTGGACCCTCGTTATAAGTGGGTCCACCTCTTGGTGGGTACTAATGTGATGGAGATGTCGAAATATACGCTTTCTGACCACGACTTTACCGGCGTGGGGGTGGAGCTGACTCCGGGCAATTGGAACATATCCGGTATGTATGGTAGGTTGAAGAAGGCTGTCGAGTTTGACTCGAAGGTGGAAAACTACTCCACCGTATCCTATAAGAGGATGGGCTATGCCGCCAAAGTGGGTTATGATGCCTCTTTCGGCGAATATAATGTCACCTTCTTCCATGGCGAGGACGATAAGAACTCTTTGGATGATGAGGTCCCGATGGAGTGCTACCTTACGCCTCAGGAGAATACTGCAGTCTCCGCATCTGTGACGCAGAAGTTCTTGAAGTATTTCTATGTGCATGGGGAGTATGCCGTCTCTATCTACAACTCTAATATACTGACGGAAGAGGACGAGCCTGCCAAAACGGGCAACATACTGGACCGCATCCTGGGTAGAAACGTGTCGGAGAGATACGTGGATGCCTGTAATGCGGCTTTGGGCTATCAGGGCCAGGTGTGGGGCGTCGCTCTCCAATACGAGAGGGTGGCTCCCTATTACACCACGCTTGGTGGCTATTACTTCACCAACGACTTGGAAAACTTCACTTTGGCTCCTAATGTCAAGTTGATGAAGGGCAAGTTGACCCTCTCCGGCAACTTCGGCTTGCAGTATAACAACCTCAACGGCGACAATGCAAACGATACGCACCATGTGGTCTATTCCGCCAACGCCTCCTATAGCTCGGGCAAGGCTTGGAACGCATCGCTCTCGTTTTCCAACTTCACCACCTATACGAAATTGAAGCCCGTCTCGTATCCTTACTATACGGATGCGTTGGACAGCCTTAACTTCTACCAGCTCTCCCGCTCGTTGTCGGGCTCTGTCTCCTACACCTTCGGGTCGGAGGCGGTGGTTGATGTAATCTCCGGCAATGCGGCCTATCAGACTGCCAATATATTTCAGGAAGATAAACTTACCTCTTTCTCCGATTTCTATTCGGGTGGGCTCTCTTTCTCGCAACAGATTGCGGCTTGGGCTATGGGGTGGTCTCTCTTCCTAAATGGAAGTTTCAGTGACGCATCTTCCTCCGAAACTTCCTATTTCGGACCGGGTGCGGCCTTGAATAAGGGCTTCTTCCGGAATAGGCTCACTACGGGCATCTCCTGCAATTATAACTGGAACACGGTGTCGGGCGAGACTACCGGATCTTTGCTCAATTCGGGATGGAACCTTTCTTACGCGATAGACGGAACGAAGAAAAAACTGGGACGGCATTGCTTCTCTCTCAACAGTGGCTACACCAAATATCTGGGTGGCATGGTGAAGGGGGACAATGAATATGAGTTTCTCACAACTTTGACTTATAGCATTAACTTTTGAAGATAGAAACAGATGAAATATAATAGGAAGGGGAATAAGGGAATGAAACGTATTTTTCTGGTATTGGCGTTGTTGCTGGGGATGCTGTCTCCTGTCGCGGATCTTTCGGCGCAGATAGGGACCGTCTATCCGGTAGACATCAACGTGATGATGACGCCGCCGTTCGGGCCGTGCCTGAAGGACTATGTGGGGACAAGCCGCTTCCAGTGCCACCTGCTGTTGCGTGACATGAACCGGAACAGCTACCGCATGGCGGTCAAGCTGACGGTGAAGTCCATGACCGGCAAACTGATGTTCGGCGCGATGTCCAATCCCTTCTTCCTCACGCCCGGCCAGCCGAACATGGACATGGGCGAGAGTCTGTTTGCCGAGTTCTTCTCCCAAAGCGGGGCGGGCATCTATGCCCGTTACGGCAGCGGCTGTATGCCGGAGGGAGCATACAACTTCATATACCAGGTGGTGGATGCCAACGACTCCCGCTACATACCGGTGAGCCGGGAGTGCGTCCTGACCAACTTCATAGACAGGGGGGCTTCGCCGCAGCTGATAACGCCATTGGACGGCGACTCCCTGTGCCTGAGTGATGGACAGACCCTCAACTTCACGTGGCAGCTGCCGTTTGTGACGGGCGAGGCCAACTGCTACAAGTTCGAGCTATGTCCGGTGCCGGAGGGCGTGTCGCCTAATCTGGCCATGGAGTCCGGCATCGCCATGCAGGGCTACTACTCTGCGATGACTTATATGCCGATGCACATGGTTAAAAAGAGCGCGACGATGCCGTTCTCGCCTAAAACCACCTACGCATGGCGCGTCACACTCTACGACGGGACAGGGCAGAACCCCCGCAGCAGCTACCCCAATGGAGGGGCCAGCTCCGTCTTCACGTTTGTGAACTGCGGAGAGAAGCAGGTGCCAGATCCGTACGTCAGGAGCCAGATCCCCGCATTCAAGGAGATAGCCGAACTCGATACCGTGCACATGGACACGGTGACCGTCATGGACGGCCGTGCGGAGGCCTCCTGGCTGCTCGACGACGAGCCTGTCCGCAACAAGTATGCGGGCTATGTGGTGGAGGTGCGCAAACGGAGCCAGGACACATGGTCGCCATACTCCATGGTCGGGGTGGAAGACATCACCTACGACATTACCGGGCTGAAGTACAACGAACACTACCAGGTGCGCGCGCAGTATTATCTTGTGGGCGGGGACGGCAACCCGATCTATGCGCCATACAGCGACACGCTCGACTTTGTGGTGCCCAACCCCGCCGACACCGTGGAGTGCGGCGAGCTGGCCGGACTGACCGACTGCGCCGCTGACGAGAAAGGACGCGTGCTGAAGATAGGCGACTCCTTCTCCGCCAACGGCACCCGGATATACATAGACAGCATAGGCTATAACGCCACAGACTCTGCCGTCATATCCGGTACGGGCTACGTCAACTTCCCCGTACTCTCCAACTTCAAGTTGAAGATGCGTTTTGCGGAAGTCAGGATAAACTGCGCAGGCGAGATGGCGCAGGGACGCGTGGCCTCCGTCTACGACGAGAGCACGGGAGCCATCATAGACCTCAACCGTATATCGGGCAAGGGCGACGGCGGCGGCTCCGAGTCGCCTACTACCGAGACTTCCGTCACTAAATACGACAGCCGGGAGACCGCGCTGCAGAAGACCTCGGAGGGTGGCTTCTTCGAGGTGGACGGCTCCGTCTACGTGAAGGACGCCGACGGGCAAGCCGTGGAGGTGGGCAAGCCGCTCGTGCTGGGTGCGGCCGACTATACCAACCCGAACGTGCTGGACGACGGGAACGCATACATACGCTTCCGCAACGGAGACCCGCGCCGCATCGCCTTCGACGACGACGAGCATAACGTCTACCGCAAACCGCACTCCATAGGTGCGGACTATGTCTATTTCGGCAACGACGACATGCCCGGCTCCGGCTATATAGTGCCTTGGTTGGCGATGAACCCCGGCAGGGTGGTGCAGCTGCCCGCCGTCCCTTCCAAGGGGATGGCCGGCTATACGGACGTGAAGTTCGTACTGCCCACCTCCGACGGCAACTACCTGGAGCTGAACCACACCAAGACCGCCGACGGCTACCTCGTCACCCTGCCGGGAAAGGATGCCGGCACCATCACCGAGGTCTACGCCATAGGCAGGAAGGGTGGACAAACCGCCTACTCCAACGTGGGCAAGCTCCGCATCTCCAACTACGAACGCCGCACGCAGCACCTGGTGCTGGTGCCGGTGACGGACGGGTATGACAACGTGGACGTGGAGAAGATACAGGCCTACCTCGACGAGGTGTACGGCCGTCTGGGCGTGACGTGGAAGGTGACCAAGGAGGCCCGCTTCTATGACGAAAACGTGGAGAACCTCCTTTCCGACGGCTTCGACCTCACCACCGGCGGCCTCTTCGGCAAGGAGTCCGACGACATGCTCCTCCTGCGCAAGCTCTACTTCGAAGGCAAGGAGGTGGCAGACAACACCGCCTACATCTTCCTGCTCGACAAGGCGACCGACGCCACGGGCAACCTCGTGGCGGGCGACATGCCGCAGAACCGCCCCGTGGGCTACGTCTTCATGGACCACGTGGCGGGCGGCTTGGACCGTCTCCTGGCCCATGAGCTGGGCCACGGCGTCTACAACCTCGACCATACCTTCGAGAAGGCCTACGGCATGGCCAAAGGCACCACCGACAACCTGATGGACTACGCCGCCTCCGACCCCGACTTCCTCGCCTACTACCAATGGAACCTCATCGACAACCCCGGCTTCGCCTGGAGCCTGCTGGAGAAGGACGAAGAGAATATGGCGATAAAAAATCCTAAATTCAGATTTAAAATTAAAGAAATTATTTACGAAAGCGATATGACTTATACAACAATACATACGGATGATACTATTCGTATAGAATTGTTACCAACGGTGAACGATTCCATAAAATGGGAGAATTTGACAATTTCGTTTTACAAATCAACGCTTCCTTTACAAGATGAAGATGAAAAAAAGATTGTCAAAATCCCAATAAATTCATTGAAGTCGGGAAAATACCTTGTTATTAAAGATAATACAACGAAAAAAGATGTTGCAAAACTTAAAATAGAGTCTTACTATGCCCCTTATGTAAAATTTGACATAGGAGATAATTACAACGGTTCATATTTCTTTTGCAAAGGATTTGATGAGCAAACAGTTTTGCGAAACTCTATATATTATAATACTATACAGGTGGGTCGTAATGATTCTATTACATATTACACTCCTGTACTAGGTATACCTGTTGGCAAAAATGCTGGAATAAAAATAAAATTAAAAGATTTTGATAGTAAAATAGCCAATGATACGACTTTCAAAATAGTAATAAAATCAAACATGCTTAATAAAGTGTCCATCAGCGGACAAGATGCAAGAGGAACAACTATTGCTGTTGGTGTGCCAAGTGATTCTATCGTATTAAACTACGGACAACTAAAACGGTTGAGATATATAACCATTAAGTCATTAGATGCTATTGATGGAACGAATATAACATCAACATTTATAGATGTTATGGTACAGTCAACACGGCAACTGATAGGCCGATTGGAGTATTACTCTGCTACAGCAAGGCAAAAAAGTGTCAAGTTGATATATGTGAAATTCATGAATGAATCTAATTATCCCAATTATGTTACGAGTACTGGAGTTCAGAGATATTTGAATACACAGTCTTACAATCAGTTGTTTGTTAATTACACAATAAATTCGGACTCTATTAGGCTTAACCTGAGTACGTCTTATTTTAATGGGAATAGAGCAAATTCAAATACAATAATGACAGTATTGAGTAACAATATAAATGGAAAAATAAGAATCAAGGATGATGAAGACTATTATTTTATTACAAATCTGGATGTTACCAAACCTGATGGCAGCAAATTGGGGGGTGTTCATTATAATGGGGAAAAAGGAGGACTCAGCGTGAAAAATTTTTCTATCATTGGAGAAACTTATGAAGAAATCATTGCGCATGAGTTAGGGCATTGGTTGAAATTTCCTCATACTTTTGAAAGTAAAGAAGGGATACCAGAAATAAATCCAACAAAGGGAGGCACAAAAAATAGGGGTGATAATTTTATGGATTATAATTTACGAAGGAGCAGATGGTTTAAAATACAATTAATTAATCAAGAAAAACAAAAGAAATGAAAAAAAGAATCATACAATTTATTGTGCTATTTGTAATAATAAGTAACATACAGGCACAAAGACTCGATATCACGATTGATTCGTTGCGGTTTCGTTTTCAAAACGAAAAACCTTATGATGTATATGATTATTATAGAAAAGGAACGTCTGAATTTTCGAAGGACAACTACAAGTCTCTTTATTATGATACGGAGATGAAGAATTATTTGCTGAAATGGCTTAATCAAGATCAGATTATTGATTATGAAAGAGATAGACATAAAAAATATTTGAATGGTTTCGATGAAGAATCCAAAACATCTTTTATAGAAAGTTATATAAGCAGAGTGTTTAAATTAAATCCTGATTCGATTAAAGCTGATACAAATTTATGGAAATTATATGCCGATAGTGCTATCTCATCCCACGCAGAGAAGCAAAAGATGCGACTTCTACAAAAAAAAGAGGAAAGCAAAAGGGATGTTCTTCCTGATTACTTGGTAATGAATTGTCATGCCAAAATAGCATACCCAGAAGCCTATAAAATAATAAAAGATTGGTGGTATCAATATGATAAACCAACAGCAACGGATTACGGATATTTTGATGATTTATTTATATCTTTATTGTTAATGAATGATCCGGAAGCTCAGTCTGAGTTTGATAAAATAGTAAAAAGATATGTACAAACAAATGGAACTGCTTATAAGGAAGACTATGGGCTTGGGTTTATTAGGAGTCTTCGAGCAGTTAAAAACGCATATGGGCTCAGAAAAATGATAGAGTTATTGCCCGTTCGAGTAGAAGTTATAGGTCTATCCAGTATGGAAGGTACATCTTATGATCCTTTAGACTATCGCATGTATGGTTTGTTAAATTATGTGTTTATGTCTCATGGTATTAATACATTAGGCTTGTTTGATGACCTTGACACTATGCGAAAGAATAGTGAAGAAATAGTTAGATTAGCCAATCAGTTAATCAAAGAATTGGAAGAAGACGAAAAATATTGGATGGAAAATATGCCATTTGATTATGTGCCGGATATAAAGTGATGCTTTTTTCTGCTGCCGCGCGATTGCATCGCGTGGCACCGAGGCAGCCGAGGTAGAGTGAATAAAAAAGAAAATCCACAAGAAAGTCGAAAGGAATTTCTTCTTGATCAATTTTTGAAAGCTGGCAGTCAAAGTTCGAATGTAAAAACATATCAATTTTGGCGGCATGATAACAAGCCAATAGAATTATGGAGCAATAAAGTGATTGATGAAAAGTTGAATTATGTTCACAATAAT
>Ga0172378_10003367_pt1 | contig 15041 bp, 10 predicted proteins | sample GrowelOW332metaG_FD_119755 | JGI IMG/M metagenome (GOLD analysis project Ga0172378, IMG submission 119755) | Groundwater microbial communities from an aquifer near a municipal landfill in Southern Ontario, Canada - Pumphouse #3_1 metaG | ecosystem: Environmental > Aquatic > Deep subsurface >... | reverse complement strand
ACTAACAGATCAACAAAAAGATATTATAAAAGGCAAAGCATTAGAAATGTTAAGACGAATGCTAACTGCTGAACAAGTACAATATCTATTAGATAAATATCATTTAAGTGATATTGATGAAATTCTTGATTTACTAATAGAATCAACCATAGTAGATGCTCGTAAAGATGCATTAAATGGTGGTATTATTATAAATGAAGAAAGTTTGACTGAAATTATGAATCAAGAGTCTGAAACTGGTGATAGTAAATATGTAGCTTGCAGTATGCCAGATGAATTTGATTTACAATCATTAGCTATTTGTTCAGGTGATTGTACTACATGTGGATTACATTGTGACTGGTGTAGATGCTCAAAATGTAAAGAAAAACTTATCTAAAAATAAGAGTGTGAGAATTTTCTCACACTCTTTTATTTGTTCTCCTTTATAATATAAGTGGAAAATTACAACATCTATATAATGATTTAGATAATTAAACTAAAACTTAACTCAAAAATATGATAAAACTATTTAAATTATAAATAAAGGAGGATAATATACTATGAGTATTTTCCCAAGCTCGATGCCATATGATGATGTTAATATAATTGATCAAAGTGGCTATACTGAAGAAACGATCGTGGAAACTCCATATATTCCTTCCGGTCCTATTGCTTTTATTCCTTTTATATCTCCTAGAGGTTATGGAGAGGACAATAAACTTCAATATATGACAGGAAGCAAGTTAGCTAAATATGGAAATCCTAATTTAAAGAAATATGGACTTTCATTGTATTTAGCAAAGCGTTTTATAGATGGAGGAGGTACAGTTCTTGGTATGCGTGTAGTTGATGAAAACTTTACACATGCGAATTTCTGTGTATCCGCTATTGTTAGTAAAACTAAACAATGTAAATATACCACAGTAGCTAATAGTATTAATGGATCTACTACATATCATCCAGTTTTTATAACTGATGGTGAAGATGCTACTGAATATGTATTTGAAGAATTATTTCTAGAAAAAACTAATGATATTGGTTCAATTAGTACAAATATTAATGGTACCGATACTAAAGTAAATAGTCTTACAAATGTAACTGTTAAATTTAATGGAGTTGCTACTGAGGCTGAAGTTGCTAAGGATGCCGATCAAAATATCACAACCTTAACTACTGAAGATACTGTTCTTACTTTAGTAACTGGAAATGCATTTACAGTTAAATATGTAGTAACAAACATAGCAGATGATGATGCAGTTAGTATTAATAGCATTAAAGGAGCATTTGCTTCAGATTATGAAAAAGTGGATGCTTTACCTACAACTGGAAGTGTTAAAATTCCATTATTCTTTGTAGCCGCTAAAGCTGCCGGTAGTTTTGGAAATAATTTTAAAGGCAGATTTGCTATAGATAGTGCACAAAATTCTTATATTAATACAACTGATGATAGTGCGTATTGCTATAAATTTATAGATTCTGATAATAATTCTAAACTTGATAATAATATTTCATTTACATTTAATGATGATTATGTATATAGAAATGAATCTATGTCTGTTGATGAAGTATTTGGAAAATATACAGAAAATGTTACAATGGTTAAAATGGATTCATTTGATGATTTCGTTAAATTTGTAAAAGATAATTGCTGTGTAGAATCAAATATTAGACATACTGTTAAAGATGTTAATAAAGTTGATTTATTCTTTGGATCAAATATGAATTCTGATGTATACTATGTAGATATGCTATCTGATGATGCTGTTAATCTATCTACATCTGTAGGTATTCAATTTAAAGGTGGATCTGAAACTGAAACAAAATTTGATTTCAAAAATGATCCATTTGGACCAATACTAGCTGATGCTTATAATGGTAAAATCACAGATCTAATCTATGATCATGTAAGATATCCATATCAGTTCTTATTCTGCCCATCATTTGATTCCGATGTTATGGAAGCAGTTCATAATCTTGCAACCATAAATCGTAAATGTACAAGAGCTTCTTACTTTGTATGCGGAGCAGATGCAAATGTTCCTGCTACATATGAAGCAGCTAGAGCTCAAAAATCTAATATGCCGGCAAATAGCTGGAAAGAGGATATAATTCCTGAATGGGCTAGAGTTACTGATACATATACAGGGTGTAAATTATTTATGCCATCAGTATATTTCTCAGCATTTACATTCCCAAGACATTGGAATAATCGTAGAGGAAAGCCTCTTGCTGGTAGAATGAATGCTGTTTGGTCAGGATTCGATGTTGGAACAGTAACACCTTCATCAAGCAATACACAAGAATATATCTCAAATCATAATGTTGGTTTCAATACTATGGTTGAAGATGGTATTGGTAATGCTGTAATGTATGAACAAATTACTGCTCAAGGTCCAACAAGCAAATTATCTGAAATTAATAATTCACAAATTCTTTGTGAAATGGTTAAAATAGCTCTTAAGTTAGCATCCGATAATAGATGGTCTGATTTAGGAGATAATGAGATTTCTAGTTATAAGACTAACGCTGAAGATGAAATAGGATCTGCATTACGTGGATGTTATGATACAATGACAGTTAATGCTACTAGAGAATCTATAAACGGTGCTGGACGAAATAGAATACTTTGTAAGATAGAAGTAAGGTTTAAGGATATGCTTAAAGGTATATCTTATGAATTTTACATTCTTGCACAGTAGAAAGGAGGACTAAAATATGGTTGAAAATAGAAATATTGTAGCTTCATATCCACAGGATGCATCTAAACCATCTGATACTTCAGACCCAATAGGAAGTGGTGATAACTGGGGTGTAAATGCTAAACGTAGTTTATATCATGTAACAAATAATCAACAAAATAATACTATGACATCTAGAAACTTATTAAGTAGTAGATTATGGCATGGTGTTCCTCAATTATCTGTAGAACAAATGTCTATGTTTGAAGCTGCATATACTGGACACACATTCATATTTGTTATAGATGTTCCTAAGTTTATGACAGAAGGAATATATGAAAATAAAAATATGCATCAGGAAATGAAAAATCTTAAAGCTATAATTGAAAGAGGCTCCACTGGATTCTCTGGAGCTCAAAATATTATAGCTAATAATCAAGATCAAGAAGATGGAGCTGGTCGTAAAGTATCACATATTGTTAGTGTTACAAAAGATCAAGGTAATATCTCTCTTAGACTACATGAATTTGCTGGGCTACCGGTTAAAAATGCATGTGAATCATGGCTTACTGGTATATATGATTATAGATCTCAACATGGTAATTATCATGGTAACCTTGGTATTACAAATGGTTGGTGTTTAGCTAATCATACTATGTCAATTCTTGTAATACAGGTAACACCTGATTGGACAACAATTCAGGATGCTGCTTTTTATTTCAATATGGTTCCAACTGAAGTTCCTTTCCAACATTTTGATTGGACAAAGGGAGAACAAACTATTGTTGATGATTATGATTTAGAGTTCTTTGCTAATGAAGAAAGATCACCTGCTATTATGTATGCTGCTGAAAAGTATATGAATAATAGAGTTCTTTCAATGGTAGGAACTTCTGTATATAATTCAAGACAATTTGTAGCTAAAGATTTTGCTAGTCAAGCTAGTGGTGGATTTACACAAAATATTACAACTGATCCAATTACCGATAGTATGCAATATAATCAATATATTACTAATACTGACGTTACTAAAGGTGTGATTGGTAGTTCTGTAGTAGAAAATCAGGATTCTAACGTGTCTTTAGGAATACAAAAGCTTAAAGATGATGGAACTGAAGACGAGACGCAATCATAAATTTTAACAAATATGACTCCGATGGGAAATTCCCATCGGAGTCTTTTTATGCTATATATTAATAATTACTATAATCATTTCCTGAATTTGTATCTTGTTGTGGTATCTTTATATTTTTTTTCTTTTGTTCTATTTCCACTGAAGTGTTTAATTCTTTCATTATTTCATCAATTGCATCCCAATCTAACGTTGGTAAATTCTTACGATTATATAATTCTCTAAATTTACGTTGCATCATTTCAGTAATTGTTTCTTGATCATTTTGTGGAATCATTATAGTTGATAGCATTTCTGCTATTTGATTAACACTTTCCATTCTTTCTTTGTTCATCTCAATAACTATTACTAATGGAGGTGTTAATTTTGCATAAATTTCATTAACTTGTTCAAAATCAGGTAACTCATAGCTTACTATTAAGCGTATTAATTTTGTAAGAGGTTCATTAAGTTCATTTTGAGAATCTAATACTGCTTTAGCCATTTCTAAGTTTGACATAGGAATAGTTTTAGCAAAATCTAAATTATCAAAGTCATCAATAATAGAACTAGGTAAACCAAATGATTGAATAATACTTTTAAGTAAGAAACTAAGAAAATCATTATTCATATCTATATTCTGTCCAGATATAGTTTCTGTTTCTATTGGACGTTCTCCATCAACAGATATTGGCATGAATACATCAACCATAGAACCACAGATATTAAATATATCATTTATAGTTCCTATATCTGAATATCGTATTTGATTTTGTTTAATAGCTCTTATTGTACTATGAACTGACCCTTCAATATCAGTAGTTAATCCTGTTTTAACATAATGAATTTGTCTGTCTGCACCTCTAGTTGCATTAGCTAAAATATTAGTTAATAATGTTAATAAATATAATTTAGCCATAAACATACAGTTTTTCATTATACTTCCATCTTTACGTTTAAATTCACATATATCATTGGGATGGAAGAATGTAACTCTTTTATTCTTTTTATGAATTTCATTTATTCTTACGAATTCATAAATTATATCCATATCATCATAATTATCATTTAAAAACTTTGAGTCTATAGATGATATTAAACGTTCTGATATAGATTTAATTACCATATTTTCAATTTTAGATGCTTGTGTATCATTAGCCTGTTTAATATAAACAGAAGCATTTATTTTATCCATAATAGAAGATAATTTATTTCCCACACCACTATCTAATGGTGATACTTTATCTTCTACATAAAAATATCCTATTAATGTATCTCTTAGCCTAAATGCAATGACTCTTGATACTGGTAATTCTTCTATATGGCATCCTTTAAACTCAACATTCTTTCTGATATCTTCAGCAGTCTTTTGATCTATTAAACCTTCAGATGCTATAGATGTAATATCTATAGTTTTTGATTTAGATTTAAGATTTTTTAATATAGTTTTCATTGATTTATCGTTGTCATTATTCATAACCCTTGCCTCAGCAATAGCTTCATTTAATAATGCTCTTTTAAAATAATTCATACCACCATCAATAAATTCTATATTAGATAAACACTCGTTTAATGCTGTTTTATATTCATTTGAATCTATGATATGTTTTGTTTTTAAATTTTTCGTAATTGCTTCTTGATTTTCGTAATATTCTACATTTATAGATTCTGTAAGAATTTCAGATTCATCTATACCCATACCACTACATTCTAATAGTGATTTTGATTCACCTAATTCATTCTCTAGTTCAGATATACATTCATTAATATTTTTAGACTCTAACATATCTGGAATCATATTGTAGGGTACTACAGTAAGTACTTTATTTGCAGCGATTAGATATTCTTGTACAATATTATCAAGCTTTTCATTTAACTTATATTTTTCAATAATATTATTAATTCTATCTTTATCAGCAGCTTCTATGTCACTTGGTAATTCTAATCCGATAGCAGAATCTGCCATTGCATCAGGACTAATTATACTATTTTTTAAATTTACTATTACCTTATGAATTTGAGGAATACATCTTTTAACTATTTCATAATCTTTTAAAGTTTGGTTTAATTTATAATTTTCTGTGCCTATCATAGTTGATAATGAGGAAACCATTTCTTCATCATTTATAATTGAATATAAATCTTTTATATTAGAATTCTCATTACGATTTTTAATATATCTAGTTCTACTCATATGATTATTGATAATAGCTTTATCATTAGCAATATTTTGTGAAATTTTATTTGCTTCATCATATACATTTTTAGATAAAATTTTAGGTACATCTCTTGATACACCATATGTTTGTTTATTCGTTGATCTAGTAATATTTGTAAGGTTTTTAATACCTTGTAAAATTTTATTATTATTATTATTAGCCATTGAAGTAATATCCTCCTTTCTAATCATTATATAAATGTTTAATAAGTAATTTTAGCATAAAAGAATAGTTACCACCTTAATTAAGGTGGTAACTATTTATATAAATTATTTTATTCTGTTTAATGATTTATATATAATAGATAGCATTAATGAATTTTGAACTTGAGCTTCAAAATCTGTCCATTGCTCTGGAAATGATACAATTCCTTTATCGCATAAACTATCTAAATTATTTCGAGACCAATGATCGGCATTTCTTCCAATATATAATTCTTTAATTCCACCCGTTGATTTATCTATTAATGATAAAACCAATGCTTTACTAATTGGTGTATCTAAATCTTTCCATTGAGATACATCAGTTATAACTTTATGATTAATAAGATTTCTAACAGCATTATCTGCCCAGTGTTCTAATTTATCATTTGGCTTATTACCATATATATTAGAAATTAGTTCTACTGCTAATCCTTTTGTTACAACTCCATCATAATTACTCCATTGAGATTTATCTGTAATTATTTTTCTATTAAGTAATTCATCTCTTATTGAATCACACCAATGATATAATTCAACATATGATTTACTAACAAACCCTTTTTGAGTAGTTGTAGTTATTTGATACCAATCATTACATTCTCCAGTAATATCAAAAGTATCTCCATTTTTAAATTTACCAATTATATCATAATTAGTCCCAGGTCCAGATCTAAAATTAAGATAATCATTTGATGATATATTTATAACTCTACCAAGTGATATAAATGGCTTAACTGTATAATTATTTATATCAATATCATTTCCATCATATATCGCGTTCTTAAAGTTATCCCACAATACAGTAGGTTTACTATTTGACATAAATGGAGCTGCACAAACTTTATGAGTTACATGCCAATGCATTATAACGTTTTCTTTTGGAATATTATATTTTTTTACAATATATCTACTAAGAGCTATCGCATTTTTAATCGTTTCATCATAAAATTTGTATATTCCATTTTCCATATATGAACATACTTCAATACCTATAGAATTACTATTTCTACAATATGAATGGTAATATGTTCCAGATGTACCACAATGCCATGCTACCAAATCTTCTGGTACACATCTATATACAATAGGATTTCTATCTACAAATAGATGTGCACTAGCTGAACGATATCCAGTTTTAAAATAATTTGTATTTGCCTTTGCTGCAGTTCCATTATCTGTTTTACCTGCAGTGTAATGTATTACAAGATATTTTTTTGGATTGTATCTATTACTTAAATTTATGGTTGTTAAGTTATCAATTATACTTAGTCCTCCACCTATATTTTCTACAGTAGCTGGAGATAAACTTGCTACAGTATCATCAGCATAATCTGATAAATTCTCTGGAGATTCATCTCCATCAAAACCCATCATATCAGGGTCTAAAGTATCTATAAACGCTTTTAATTCATCTTCTGAATATGTTGCTATATTTTCGGGTATAATGCCATTTTTTAATGCTTCGCTTGAGAAATTAGACATAATAATTTACTCCTTTCAATAATAAGAAACTTTGTGTATATGTTATTATATACATACTATAATGTTCCATGAATATCAATTTAAGCAAAAAAAAAATAAATTTGTAGTGGGAATTATTCCCACTACAAATATTAAAAGTCTAAAATTTGATATATATTAAATACTGTGACTCCTGTTACATCAGCTCTTGAAACTAATAAATACATATCCTTATATTTATAGATACTTAATCCAGTTGAAGATTTAGTTGAAACAGGATTAAATAATGATTTCATTAATCTTACTTTTATTTGCTTTCCAGTATTTAATTCAAATTTTCTTGTTACAGGTTGTTCAGCAGTAAATATTATATTAAAAATATCTTGTATAATATCTTCTTCATAAACTAATTCTGATTTATTTAAAAGATTTATTGCTTTTTCTGATTTTTTAAATAAATAATTATCTTCTGTTACATATTCACATAACACGGAAATATATGTTTTTTCTTTCACAGGTTCATAATTCTTTTTATAATCTAAAAATAGATCATACATATCCATATTAGACGTATAATTTGTTGTAGCAGCATAGCTAATTTCATCAGCTTTAAACCCTTTAGATAATAGAATTTTCACAAAATTTTTATCATACGAATCCTCATTAAGAGAATAATATACAAAATTTACTTTAATTCCATCATTAGTGATTTCAATATTTCCAAATTCATATTCCTGAGAATATTTGTATAATGTATTTCCGCAAATTAGAATTCCTATTTTATCTCCAATACCTTCTAATTTTTTGTACAATGATTTTTCAATTATGCCTATAGATATTGGGTTTGCTATTGTTACAGACATTTCTTGTTCATCATGTGATATCATAATTCCATTACTCAATATGTAATTAGAATGTGGAGCAAGTTTTTTACCTATTTGATTTGCTTTTAATAAAGCTTTATAAATAGATTCTTGATTTTCTATCATATCTTTACATTCCTCCAATTCTTATAATCTTTAATTAAATTATATGAATTTGGAAGCCCCATCCATTCACCTACTTTAAATCCATCACAAGTTTCAAGGTCTTCAATAAATTTACCACCTCTAATGAATTTAGGATTATTATCTGGATTTTCATCTTTAATTATCTGCTTATCTATAATAAGTCTAGCATATTGAGTATGAGGACCTATATTAGATGATATTTTTATATTAGGATACATAGATGAGTAATCTAAATCGCATACGTATTTAAAATATGCATTTGACTGTTTTCCTAATATTACTACACCATTAGGCTCATTTAATGTAGGATCTCCAACAACTGCACCAGGTAAACTTATATCGTCATAATCAATCTCACCTAATTCAGTTATTATATCTTTGTCTACAGCTTCTTCTTCCGATTTATTATTTATATAAGATACATTATCATTATTTTTAGGAATAATATCATATACTTTAAAATAATCTAAAGCAAATACATTTTTAAGATAGACCGATTGTTTTAAAGTTTTAGATAATCTAGTTCCTCCATATATTGATTGCTCAAATAAACTTTGAAGATCACCTGTTCGTTTATCTATACCATATTGTAAAAGAACATCATTTATTGAATATTTTACAAAATTCCAATATTCTTCAATAGCACCATTAATAACATTAACAGTCTTTTTCGAATATCTTCTTTTTTCAGCTTTTAATTCAATATTTGCTACATTATCTAATGATACGCCACCATAATCAGATTTAGCTTTACGAATACCCGCATATTGAAGCATTTGATCTCCCCATACGCTATAACTAGTACAATCAAATGATTCTGATTTGTTTTTAAAATCATTTTTATAAATATTATCATAATTATATCTAATATAAGGTGTATCAAAATCAGAATGACAAAAATATGCTCTAGGATCTTCTCCTAATGCATTTAATCTTTTAATTATAGCAGGAATATCATAAGCCATGTTCCATATCAATATAAAATCTGGCTTCATTTTATGCAATAACGTGAATGTTATTTTTAAAAGTTCTATTTCTTTATCAAATATATTAATGTGAAATTCTGGTTTATTATATTTATCATCAAATTCTTCATGACATTCTTCAATAAACATTTTCATATTATTTTCAAAAAATTCTTGTTCTTTATATCTTATATGATTTCTTAAAAGCATAGTATATACTTTTGGATGTTTGAATTCTATTCCATATTCATCATGAGATATAACAACAGAGATAGCATTTATAGGTGCATCTCCCTCATCTGCTTCTCTTGTTGATAATCCATAAATATCTGATTCTATATCAAAGAAAGCCTTACTAACAGATAATTTAGATTCATCTATCTTTCTATTTAGCATATATGCAATCATTGCGTAATCTGATATATGTTCATCTGCAAAATAACTATGCCTCCATTTGAAAGCCTCTTTTTTAGCTATTTGGCATACCTGCAAATATTCTAAATCTCTTCCATCTTCTTGTATTTGTTTTTTAACGAATGATGCTAACTGATTATACCTTACAATATATGAATCAGCCCAATCTTTTGGAAGATATTGTCTTTGGGTTTTAAATGCAGTGCGATATTCAGGTTTAGTAATAAAAGTTTCTACTTTTGGTTTATTTACTTGTCTTACTTTCTTTTCTCCTGTTTTATTATCACGAAAAGTTAAATATAATACATCATCTGAAAAAGTATTATTACCCATATCCATAGCAGGAACATATTGTGTATTTAATAGTAATACATCTTCATCTGATTTAATATATGACATTAATTCCAAAATTAATCCACCTCTTTTTCATTTACAAGTTTAATATTACCTATTAGATAATTATTTATATTATCATCAATATAGTATGGTACTAATAACATATTATTTCCTTTTACATTATTATGACACATTACTTTTATATTTTGTGAATTAAGTTGCAATAAATTATATTTATGTACTAATTCATAATTTGCGTATAATATAAAATAACTAATGCTAGCTTTCATTTCTTTTTTAATTTTAAAACAAAAATTATTTAAATAATTTTCGAAACTATACTTAAAAAATATTTCTTGAAAAGTATCAGATTCTTGTTTAGTATTAAAAATAAAATTTTTTGGTACTTGAAATGATGAGCATATATTCTCTACTAACTTTAGTGATGGTGATATATCAAATGAATCATTGATGAAATGTATATTTCTACTTTCAATAATTTCATTTAAAGTTTTCATTTTATCATCTCCTTTTTGTATTATGTTGTTAATATAAAAATTTTTTCATATCTCTTATCAAAATTATAATATATGTCTAAAAAGATATTTGACAAACAATCTAATAATCAAATAATATAAGGAGGAAATCATATGGCTAATAAAAAGAAACCTGATATTATTCCAAAAGTTGATATAATCAAATCTGGAATAACCTTTGAAAAACCTTATGACGCTAATGAAGATGGTTTAATTTCCATCTCTAGAAATAAAAAGGTTGATAAAATTATTGAAAAGAATACTGTATCTGAACTTCTTGAAAAGGAAAAAGAACTTAAAAGAATTCAGGAAAAACTTAATGAAATGAATCTTAAAAAAGATGACATTAAGGATATTAAAGATGATATTAAAAAAAGTAAAAAGAAAAAAGGTAAGAAAAAGAAGAAGAAAAAAGATAAGGACACATATATGACATCAATGATAGATGCTATTCCTGATGATTTAGCAAACTATATCAAAGATGGTGGTAAAAAAGGCGAAAAGAAAAAGAAGAAAAAAGATAAGGAAAAGAAGAAGAACAGAGCTAAAATTCAAGGACTTACTATTAAAGAAAAGAAAGATAAAGATAGTAATAAGAAAAAGAAAGTTCTTAAAGAGGATAAAAATAAATCTGAAGTTGCACAAAGATTTAAAGAAGTAGAACGAATAACAAGAGATAATATTAAAGAAATAGATGAAACCATGGCAGTTGTTGATGAACGCATTAAAGAAATCACTAAATCCGCAGAACGTGTTCGTGGAAAAGACAGAGCACTAGCAGATTATATAGCTGCTAAAACATCTTTAATATCTTCTCGTCAAAAAGCTGCTACTGATATATTGAGCAACAGAGCTAAGGTTTATGATATTGAAATGAAGAAAGAAAAAGAATCTTCTGGAAGTGCATTAAATGATGCAGATCTTATTTCAAGAATATTCCCAGGAATTGCTTTAAATTCTTCAGTATCAAATAAATTAGATGAACATATAAGCAAATCTGGAAAAAATAAAGATGGTAAGAAAAAGAAGAAAAATAAAAAACGAGATGAATTCTATTATGATAATGAAGATGCATTCTTTAAAAGAGAAAAAGATTTAATAGATGCTGGTGAAATTGAATATTCTAAATATGACCAAAATATAGAATATGAAGGACAGTTTGATGTTGGTATTAAAAAATCATTTCAAAATGGAGATTGGAAATTTGTAGCTATAGATGATAATGGAAAATTCTTAGATATTCCAAAATCTATGCTACCTTCAAAGAAATCTGCAAGTATGAAATTTGATGATGAAAATGATACAGCATTAGATGTTAATAGTAATAAAATGTATAGAGTATTTAATGTACCACAAATTTAAATAAAAAAAAATAAAGATATTAGAGGAGACCTGTAATTGGTCTCCTCTTATTTTTTGTCATTCATAATACGTTATTCATTATTTTCTTCCATATCTGTAACTAATCTAACAAAAAAATCCATATATTCTGCAGGTTCTGTCATATTTGATATTAAACATCTGCCATAGTGATAACGTTTATACCAATTTATAAGTATCATATTTTCTTTATCTAAGATAAATTGCTCATCATCGTCATTCCAAAATTTAAATTTTTCTGATTCATAACCAGAGTTAAATAAAATATCTAAAGTGTCTTCATCTATTGATTTAGCTAGGATATCTGAAAATATTTCTCTATCAATTGGATAGTTTATTGGTTTATTATTTTCTGTCATTAATTGTCACCTCCTATTAGCTCTTTTACTAGTCTTTATCATTAGGGCTTTTCGTTTGAAATGTTTTTTGTTTAATTTTTTCTTTGGTCCTTTATCTCGAAGAAATTCAATTTTATCTTTATTTAATCTCATTTCAAATGCCATTAATTAATCACTTCCTTATAATTCTTTATTTGTATATCCCCTCTTTTTTACATACTCTTATTTTATAATATATGGACGACTCATATACACCATATTTTTCAGAAAATTCTCTAACGCTAAGTGTTGACAAATCTTTAATCATTTCATCTGTCCATTCAATCCTATCTCTTTTTAATGGACTACATATACCAAGTTCTCCTCGCTTACGATATATAACTGGAGTAGATATTCCATATTTTTTAGAGATTTCGGCATTACTCATTAATGATAAGTCAGATACCATTTCATTTGTCCATTCAATATTTCTAGATTTATCGATTCCCAATTTGTCGCATTGTGTACGTACATTTCTATATGTAATATTATATTTTCTTGAAATGTCTTCATTACTTAATTTGTATAAGTCAGATATCATTTCATCTGTCCAGATAATGGGCTTAGATAATATAATTCCTAAGCTTTTACGCTTTTTTCCAACTGCGGCAACATTAGATATATCATATTTCTTAGCAATAAAAGTATTAGTTAATTCTTTATTATACAAATCAGATATCATTTCATCTGTCCATTCAGTAGTTTTATCAACATATATACCAAGCTCTTTACGTTTGTTGCGAATTCGACTACGAGAAAGTTTATATTTTCTGGAAATAATACTATCATTTAATTCTTTATTATATAAGTCAGATATCATTTCATCTGTTCATTCAACATTTCTATCTATAATAATGCCTAAACTTTTTCGTTTATAGTTGGCAGCATCTCTAACATGAATTCCATACTTCTTAGTAATAAAAGCATTAGTTAATTCTTTATTATACAAATCAGATATCATTTCATCTGTCCAAACGACAAAATTATTAATATCTATACCTAATTCTTTGCGTTTTCTTGCAATAGTATTTGGATTAATATTATACTTTTCGCCAATAGTTTTATGCATTAAAGATTCATCATACAGATCAGAAAGCAAACTCCCAGACCAGTTAATACGCTTTCCTTTAATGGTTAAGCCTAAACTTTTTCGTTTATTTTGTATTGTTCGCTTACATATTCCATACTTATTTGAAAATTCAGAGTAAGTCATTATTGCTATATCTTTTATCATTTCATCGGTCCAATTAATTAATCCTATTGATTTAGCAATATTATCAATATTTTCATTATATATGTATGATATTATTGCATCTTGAGATTTTACTGGATTATCAACCGATATACTATTTTTTTCAATTACTTTTACATTTTCGGTATTATTAGTGATGACGCTCAACCCAAGTCGTAAATTATTTGAAACAAAATCAAATATAAGAGCTCGTTTATTTTTGATATTGTTTTTATCATATTTTAAAACTCTTCCCATTTGTTGAAGATATATAACATGTGATTTTGTGCTACGTATCATTATTACAGCATCAACACCATTAAGATGAATACCTTCATTTAGTTTATTAATACTAATTAAGGCAACTTTACTTGTACAATCTTCAAATTCTTTAATAGCTTCTTTGCATTCACATTGAGTCATCTTAGAATTTATAATAATTGATTTTACTCCAGGAATCAATTCTTTCATTTTATCAGCCCATACTTTTGAAGATTGTATTTTATCACAAAATACTAAAAATTTTTTAGCATTATATGTTTTAGAATGTGTTTCTAATATATCCTTCATCTGTATAATATTTTCTTCTGCTACTTTTAACTGTTTAAGATTATCTAAAGTGTTGAGGCGTTTATTCTTTTTAATTTTGCAATAACACTCTTCAATTATTGTCTCTGGTTCTAACATCGATGCTATATATTCTATCTTTGGTAATATGCCTTCTTTAATAGCATCGAATACATTAAATGAAAATATTGTATGTTCTGGATCAAACATATTTTTAGATATATCAATTCCATCCATACGCACTTCGGTAGCAGTTGTCCCTAGTACTTCACAATTAGATGAGTTCATATATCTATCTGATTTTGTTCTCCAAGTTTTAGCTGCTGCTCTATGAGCTTCATCTAATATAATCAAATCATAATCATTAGGATTGCATTTATATAATGATTTATATGTACTAAATTTTATATTTGTAAACGTCCAATCTGAATATGAACATATCTTATTGTAAATTTCGATACTCGGAGCAACATAAAGAACTCGTTTATCTCTATAAAAATCATCAATAAATCTTGCTATTATATTACTTTTTCCAGTACCAGTTGCTTGTACTATTAAATTATTTTTACTT
>Ga0172378_10003366_pt1 | contig 15042 bp, 16 predicted proteins | sample GrowelOW332metaG_FD_119755 | JGI IMG/M metagenome (GOLD analysis project Ga0172378, IMG submission 119755) | Groundwater microbial communities from an aquifer near a municipal landfill in Southern Ontario, Canada - Pumphouse #3_1 metaG | ecosystem: Environmental > Aquatic > Deep subsurface >... | reverse complement strand
CGGCAGATCAACACAACGCGGAAAAATGGATGTCCGGAGCATTCAAGTCTTGGTGAGCTCAATCCGGTCGCCCCGGCATGTACGCCGAAACCGCGTTGGATTCCGCAGCTCAAACATTTCTTTTCTCCGAAAACCAGAGGTGTAAAAACAGGCTCTGCGGATCTGGAATGGAAGTCAAGCGCCACCGTTGCCGAGCTAGAGCCGGATCAGCTGAATCCCGGATATTTTTTCGCAAAAAATCATGGCCTAATCAGGGATAAAAATCTCGATAAAAAATTACAAGAGCTGATGGCCAAGTTGGCAGCCAATTGGGCACCCGATACGAACTCATCGTTGATGCCAAATCCGCAGCCCCGATTCCATTATCCCAGGCGGCGCTGTATCAAAAGTAAGGCGTCCTGGATTCGATGATTCAGCAAGGAGAACACTATGTATATATCGATAGGTGAGCTAGGCACAGCGTTGGGGAAGGACATAGTCAAGAGTGGACATGTTCGCAAGGCTTGGTCGGAATGCCAGCGCGAGGGCGCGCGGCAGCGCCGCTGCGATATAGAGTTTCGGGTTAGATACCGAGCCTCTATCGGGGATTTTCGCCGCGAAGTGGAAAAGGCTTTGAGCCGGTGGATGACTCAGGCGCGTGCTCGGGAATTAATGGAAAAAATAGCAGCAAAGCTAAGCAAATGGCATCAGGAGATTAGCGACCTAAATTATCCGAATAACGCTCCTATGCGGATATTGGGTGCGTTTGTCTATCGCGGATCGGATGATAACTGGCGCGTTATCGATGTCTCGCGGGCGGCTTACATGCTGTTTTCCAAAGCCCAAATCGATGCAGGTGCGCGTTAATCCGGTGTCGTTATTGAAATAGGGGGAAGACATGTATCTATGGTCGGCCAACACTGTTGAACAGTTAGACAAACCCCGTATAGACTCGCCGGCGCCTTATCAAACCGGACTTGCACAGTCGCCCGTTGCAGCGAGTCCAGTCAAGCATTTTGCCTGCAGCGAGCAAGACCGAAAAAAAATAGAAGCGATCGTCGGCAAGCCCGTTTCAGTGGCTGTATTGCAGACAGCGGTGAAAGATGCTGTCGGCAAGGCGATTGCCTTAACGTCCAAGGCCGTCCGTGCCCTGGAAAAATCGCCCCGGTCCGTTCAGACCAAAACGCTATTTCGTGAAATATTTGGAACATTCCCGGAATTTGTTCCGGAATGGCGGACATCCGACGCGGTCTGGAAAGATCGCGGGGCACTGGTGGCATTCCGACTTAAGCGCGCCGCAGGCCTTCTGGCCACTGGCCAGCTTCAATACCACTGCTGGGGATGCCCCGGTGGCGATCGTGCGCCAAGCAGCTATGAAGCCTGCAATTATCCCATCGGTAGCTATGTTCTCGGGCTCGGCAAAGGATTCTGGGAGAATTTGAGCGGCGCCAATGCCGATGCCTACATGGCGATGACCTTGCTGCATGAAGCGCTCCACATCTATTACTCTTCAGTTATCGGACGCAGTCACGAAGGGCGGTACGGCAACGCCTATTGCTATCAGCGCTTTGTATCCGAGATGAATGGACTGAATTTGTATCCTGAAACGGAAAAAGCCTGTGCTTCGATGCTGCGTCGAGGCTCTAGGGGGATTGAAGTGGGTAAGCTTCAGAAGTTACTCAACCGATGGATACAACCCTCGGTGGTCACGATGGATTTGACCGATAAACCACCACTGCTCGTCGTAAACCAGATTTTCGATCAAGCTACCGAAAACGCGGTGCGGACATTCCAAAACGCCAACGGACTAACGCCAAATGGAATTGCGGACACAGATACTTGGCGCAAGTTGTTGCTACAGCGTCCCTGAGCAACCGATAGCAATGTAGGGAGAATGAGCATGTATCTTTCCGCATCTGAAAAACTAGGCCAATCTCCAGAAAGTTTGAGGGATTTTGAAGAGGAAAAACAGCGTTTCGACATCGCCAAAACCGAACATCAAAAACGACTGGCGCCACCGCCGCTTGGGGTTTTTCCTCTTGAGGTATTAAAAAGGGCCGGATTGACTACCGAGAGCAGAATTAATCGATCAACTCCTGCTCTTCTGCAGAGTGTTTTGGAACGCAGCCGAATATTGAGACCCTATATTGAAAAGAAATTAACCAGTATTAGAATCCCGAAAAATTTTATACATCACGAAATTGATAAAGTTTTCGAACATAGATTCGTTACTCTGCATAAAATAATAAACCCGATGGGGTCGCTCGCAGAAAAGGAATTAAAAGCAATTTACGGTTTTTATCATGCGCCGACGCGAACAATCCATATGCGACCTAGCGCCAATGTGGGTCATGCGCTGCATGAGGCCGTTCATAAATTTGCCTCGCCAGGATTTTTAAATACCTTCGGTAAATTTCTAAATGAGGGCGTAACCCACTATTTCACAAATCTTGTCTTGCTTGAGCAAGGTCTTTCCGGATCGGATGCTTATGCCGAACAATTAAAATGCGCGAAACATTTGGTGCGTCTTTGTGGCCATGATCGAGTGGCGCAGGCCTATTTTCTCGGTCATTCGGCTCTGGCAACGGATATAGTCAGACTGCTGAATATCAACTTTCTTGACTTGTACAAGTTGAAAAATCAAGGCAGCGCTCTATGCATGAAAATAAATAAAATAAGGTTGCGTTAGCGCGTTGTGTAAGTGATTTCAATCATGGCGCCGGTCTAATTGCCGAGGGCTATTTTCTTTCTCAAACGATGGGGATAAAAAATGGCCGTTGTTTTTGAGAAGACGCTAAATATCCTGGTTTTTGATCGGGATCGCCAATTACGCGAAGGTCTGAGAAATTTCTTGCTGACGTCAGGATATACGCGTGTCCACGTCATAATGTCGATCCGATCGGCATTGCTCAAGTTGCGTCAGGAGCGGCTGGACGTGATCTTGCTGGGCGCATCGCCGCCGATACCGGCCGTTCGACGTTTGGCGAGAGTAGCGCAATACCGCCAGCCGGCGGCAAAAATCTTCCTGCTGGTTGCCGCCAGCGATCAGCCCAGTTTCATCGATGTACCGGACGGAGTCATTCTCAAGGAGTACATGTATTCCAATTTGTTGGAGTTGCTGTAAGTTCCGAGGTGCGCTGTACAAATCCTCGCGTTCCAAAGCCCAGACTACAAAGTTGTTCCGCAGCGTTTTGCGTTGATATATAGTGCGGCTTCACATGACAACTCAGGCGATAGGTTGCCGTTGGACGTCGAAACAGCGGGTCCAGGTGTGAAAAATTATCAATGATCCCAATGCAGTACCTCACTTGAAGAGCACTGACGCGTCTGTTGAAATGAATTTATTTTAACGTGAATCAGGGTTGAGTCTGAGCATTCGCTGTTTACCTATGTAGCGCCAGGGTTTGAAACCCGTGATAAATCGGCCGAGATTTGGCGAAAGGAACAGGGGAGCCTCGGTAAATTTTTGAAGCTTCGAGCGAACCGATCGCGGCGCTTCAAACCCTCTCCGGCATGTCTGCCGAGCCGAGTGCAAGTATCAACCACCAGGCACCTCGAACTCAGGGGAGGGTAGCATGAGTAGTGGAACCGATCTTTACCAGACGCTCTTTAACGCATTCCGCGAGTCTATCTTTATTGTCGACGTCGAGTCCGATCGTATTCTCGATGCGAATACACAGGCTTTACGTTTGACTGGTTTGCAAGCGGAGCAATTAAAAACCCTAAGCTGCAAGACATTTTTCCAGTTCCCGGAAAGGTGGCTCCCCACCTGCCAGAACTGGCCGACTTGCGCATGTTGTTCGGTCGCCAAAGCCGGCGGCACCATCAGCAGCTGTTTCGAGACTTTACCCATCGATTGTGCTACCGGGAGGTATCTGGTCCTGGTGTCGCGCGACTCCGGCGATACGCCGACGTGGACATGTCCTCATGCGGAGGATGTTGATCATGGCTGGTCCGAGTTGAAGGACTTTCCAAACATTATCGGTCAGAGTGAAAAAGTCCGCGAAGTCTGCCGCCTGATCGGATCGGTGGCCAAAACCGATGCCACGGTTTTGATTCAGGGAGAAAGCGGCACTGGCAAGGAGGTGGTCGCCAACGCAATTCATGTACACAGTCTGCGCGCCAAACATCCCTTCGTGAAAGTGAATTGCGCCGCGCTTTCCGAGACCCTGCTCGAAAGCGAATTATTCGGCCATGTCAGAGGTGCATTTACTGGCGCGATCCGTGACCGTTGCGGCCGTTTCAAGCAGGCTAATGGCGGCACGATACTGCTCGACGAGATCGGCTGCATGTCTCTGGCCGGACAAGCCAAACTACTGCGCGTGTTGCAGGAGCACGAATTCGAACCCGTCGGCAGCTCGATGACCGTGCCGGTCGATGTCAGGGTGCTGGCGGCGACCAATGTCGACCTTGCCGAGGCCGTGCAGCAGGGCAAGTTCCGCGAAGATCTTTATTACCGGCTAAACGTGTTCTCGATACCGCTTCCGCCACTAAGGGAGCGGAAAGAGGATATTTATTTACTGGTTCAGCACTTTCTTGATCAAAATAATGCGAACCTGGGTAAATCGATAAAGAGTATCGATCCCGGTACACACGCCTTGTTGATGCAGTACGATTGGCCGGGCAATATCCGGGAGCTGGAAAATGTCGTGGAACACGCCGCGATCGTCGAGAAGAGTGCGCTGATACTGCCGGAAAGTTTGCCGAACAGCGTCACCAAATCCAGTCTTTCCAAAGACGATGCAAACGGCGGCGCCCTGAACGGATTGCGGGAAAAACTCAATGCGCTGGAAAAGCAGATTATTCTGGATACCTTGCGTCAAACCAGGGGTGTGAAAAAAGACACCGCGACTTTGCTGGGCATAGACCCACGAAATTTGCCTTATCTGTTACGAAAGCATCGCGTCAACTGAGTCATGCCGTCGCCGGCGATAGCTTGTATGCAAATGCGGAGTGGCGAAAAACGCCCTGCGATTTGCAACGAAGTCTGGCCTGCCGCCAAGTGGCGGCAGGCTCCGGAACGATGTTAAAACCGCACTCAGCCTTGCAAGGCTTTCAACAAGGCTTGCAGCCTGTCGTTGGCGTCGCCGAACAGCATCCGGGTGTTTTCGTGGACAAACAGCGGATTGCCGACGCCGGCATAACCCGAGGCCATGCTGCGTTTCAAGACGATGGTGGTGCCACTTTTCCAGCATTCCAGTACCGGCATGCCGGCGATCGGGCTGTTGGGATCGTCCAGGGCCGAGGGATTGACGATGTCGTTGGCGCCGATCACGATGGAGACGTCGGTATCGGCAAAGTCCTCATTAATTTCGTCCATCTCGAAGACGATGTCGTAAGGGACTTTGGCTTCCGCCAGCAGCACGTTCATATGGCCAGGCATCCGTCCGGCGACTGGGTGGATCGCGAAGCGCACTTTCTTGCCTTGGCCGGTTAACAGCTTGGTGATCTCGTTGACGGTGTGCTGGGCTTGGGCCACGGCCATGCCGTAACCAGGGATGATGACGATGTTTTTCGAGTCACGCAGCAGTTGCGCGGTTTCCTCTGCTTCGATCGGTTGCACCTCGCCTTCGATTTCCGCCGCTACACCGCCGCCGGTGCTGCCGAATCCGCCAGCGATCACGCTCAGGAAGTGCCGGTTCATCGCCCGGCACATGATGTAACTTAGAATCGCGCCGCTGCTACCGACCAAGGCACCGGTGACGATCAACAAATCGTTGCTAAGCATGAAGCCGGTCGCCGCTGCCGCCCACCCCGAATAGCTGTTCAGCATCGACACCACCACCGGCATGTCGGCGCCGCCGATGGCCATCACCATATGGATGCCGAACACCAGCGCGATACCGGTCATGATCAGCAGTGGCAGCAAGGCATCGCCGGATTCGGCCCCGGCCAGGAAGCGGTTACCTAGGATAATGGTGACGACCAACATCAACAGGTTGAACCAGTGCCGGGCCGGCAACAGTACGGGTTTGCCGGTGATCTTGCCGCACAGTTTGCCGAAAGCGATCACCGAGCCGGAAAAGGTCACCGCGCCGATGAACACGCCAATGTAGATTTCCAGTTCGTGGATGGTCTTTTCGGCGCCAATCAAGGTCGAGGTGTGGTCCATAAAATTGGCGTAACCGACCAGTACTGCAGCCATACCGACCAGGCTGTGCATCAGCGCCACCAGTTCCGGCATTTGCGTCATTTCCACCTTGGCGGCGGCGAAAGCGCCTATCGAACCGCCGATTAGTAATGCGGCGGCCAGGATCGCGTAAGCGGTGACGTTGCCGCTGAACACGGTGGCGATGATGGCAATCGCCATGCCGACCATGCCGAAGTAGTTGCCGCGCCGGGCGGTTTCCTGCTGGCTGAGGCCGCTTAAACTCAAAATGAACAGAATCGATGCCGCAATATACGACATTGTGACTAAGCCTTGTGACATGAATATTCCCCTTATTTTCTGAACATTTCGAGCATGCGCCGAGTGACCAGAAAGCCACCGGCGATGTTAATGGCGGCAATCAGAATCGCCAGTCCGGACAAGACAGTGACGATTTGATTGTCCGGCACCGAAATTTGCACCAGCGCGCCGATGACGATAATGCCGCTGATCGCGTTGGTGACGCTCATCAAGGGGGTATGCAGCGAGGCCGAGACGTTCCAGATCACCTGATAGCCGACGAAGCAGGCCAAGACAAAGACGGTGAAATGCTCCAAAAACGAGGCTGGAGCGACCGCACCCATACCAAATAATGCCCCGCCGGCCAGCAGGATGGGCAGCCATTGCGACAGCGCGGATTTGGGTTTTTCCTTGCTGGGGCCCATGGCCGGCGCCTCGGTCAGCGGCTTGTGGCTACCGGTCAGTTTGGGCGGGGGAGGCGGCCAGGTGATCTTGCCTTCCTTGATCACCGTCGCGCCGCGAATCACTTCGTCGTCCATATTGACGTTCAATGTGCCGTCCTTGTTCGGGCACAAGTCGGTCAGCAGGTGGCGAAGGTTGGTGGCGTAGAGTTGGCTGGACTGGTTGGCCAGACGACTGGGGAGGTTGGTGTAGCCAATGATGGTGACGTCGTGTTTGACGACGATCTGGTCTTTCTCGGTCAGGGCGCAATTGCCGCCTTGTTCGGCGGCCAAGTCGACGATCACGCTGCCGGGTTTCATCGATTTCACCATGCCGGCGGTGATCAGCTCTGGCGCGGGTTTGCCGGGAATCAGCGCGGTGGTGACGATGATGTCGACTTCCATCGCTTGGCGGGCGAATAAGGCCATCTCGGCTTCGATGAATTCCTTGGACATGGTCTTGGCATAACCGCCGCTGCCGGAGCCGTCTTCCTGGAAGTCCAGCATCAGGAATTCGGCGTCCATACTTTCGATTTGTTCTTTGACTTCCGGACGGGTATCGAAGGCGCGGACAATGGCGCCCATGCTTTTTGCCGCGCCGATCGCGGCCAGACCGGCGACCCCGGCACCGATCACCAACACCTTGGCAGGCGGCACTTTACCGGCAGCGGTGATTTGGCCGGTGAAGAAGCGGCCGAAATGTTGCGCGGCTTCCACGATCGCCCGGTAGCCGGCGATATTGGCCATCGAGCTCAGCGCGTCCATTTTTTGCGCCCGCGACATGCGCGGCACGCTGTCCATCGCCAGTACCGTGGCTTGTTTGGCGGCCAGTTGCTGCATCAGCGCTTCGTTTTGCGCCGGCCAGATAAAACTGATCAGATGCTGGCCGGGCTTCATTAATTCTATTTCGTCGATCGCCAGTTCCGGATGACTCTCCGGAACTCGGACCTTCATGACGATGTCGGCTTCCTGCCATAAAGTTCTGGCCGAATCGACGATGGTGACGCCGACCTCGCGGTAAGCGTCGTCGGATATGTCGGCGGCATCGCCGGCACCCGTTTCCACGCAGACTTCAAAACCGAGTTTGATGATTTTTTCCGCCGCTTCGGGCGTGGTGGCGACGCGTTTTTCGCCGTCGTGAATTTCCTTCGGAACACCGATTTTCATGATTTCTCCTATGGTTTGGAGCAATGAGCGAATTGTTTTTATTCTGAATTGTTCGTCGGTGCGAAAAACTCGCGGCCGAGAATAGGGGATTGAATCGGTTTTATCAATTGTTTTCTGTGGCGCTGGTCAATTACGTTAAAATCCTTACAACGGCTTATGTTTAGAATATAAAGAATGAAAATTTTGGTAGTTGACGATAGCGCTGCAATAAGACAGCTAGTGACCGGATGCTTGACGCAGTTGGGGCATGACGTGGCTTATGCGGAAAACGGCGCCGAATCGTTGCAATATGTTGCGGATAATGATGTCGATTTAATCCTGATGGATGTCGAAATGCCCTATTTAAGCGGGATTGAGGCCACCAAGGCGATACGCGAGTTGAAAAAGGCCGATTGGTTTCCGATCATTTTCCTGACGGTCTATGACGACGATGAATCGTTTGTTAACGGTATATTGGCGGGCGGCGACGCTTATTTGCCGAAACCGATCAATCCGCTGAGGCTGCAATTCACCGTCATCGCGATGGAACGGATATACGTGATGCGGCAAAAACTGCAAAACACCCAACAGGAGTTGCAATCGGCCAATCGCGAACTGGAACGCCTGTCCCTACGCGATCAATTAACCGGGCTGGGCAACCGTCGTCATTTCGATAGTCATTTGACCATGCAGTTTGCCTTGTCAAGGCGCAATAAGGCGCCCTTGTCGCTGATCATTTGCGATGTCGACCATTTCAAAACCTATAACGATACCTATGGCCATCAGCAAGGCGACGCTTGCCTGGTGGAGGTGGCTAAAACCATCAACGAACAGCTGGCGCGCACCAGTGATCTGATTTGCCGGTACGGCGGTGAGGAATTTATCGCGATTTTGCCGGAGACGCCGTTAAATGAGGCCCGCGCCTTGGCCGAAAAAATTCGCCAAGCGGTGTCCGATAAAGACATTTCCAGCACCTACACTGAAACGGGACGGGTGAGCTTGAGCCTGGGGGTAGCGACTTATGTCGGCCAATATAAGACGGCGCAACTGCTGATCGAGGCCGCCGATGCCGCGTTGTATAAGGCCAAGCAGAACGGCCGTAACCGGGTGGAAATCGATTAGCGATGTATCAAGCCAAAGATTTCATCGAAACCAGGGAAGGTTTGATTTTCGCGGTGGTGGCGAACGACCTGGAGGAAGACAAGGCCTTATGTTTTCTGCGTTATGTCCACACGGAAGGGCGCTGGCACAAGGTCGATACCGAGCAGGCTAACGATTTTCTTGGTCTGCATTATCCGCAATACCGACATTTTTCCACCATGTTCGACGCGCATTTGCATGCGGTGCCGGTCGCCGACATTGAATGCCATTACCAGCCTAGAAAAGTCTTACGGGGCTTGTTGGAAGGGGAGGCCAGCGATGCCGTGTTGACGGATTTACAGCATTTATGCGGTTTGCTGAGTGGCAAGGGTCTGGATTTGGATCAGGTAGGGGTGACAGGCTCGCTACTGGTCGGTTTGCAAAATCATGCTTCCGATATCGATCTGGTTTGTTACGACCGTAGCCAGTTCCACCACGCCCGCAACATCGTGCAAGGCTTGATCGCCGAAGACCGCTGCCAGGCCCTGAACGACGACGATTGGCTATCCGCTTATCAGCGGCGCGCCTGTGATTTTGCCTTGGACGACTATATCTGGCATGAGCAGCGCAAATATAACAAGGCCATGATTAACCAGCGCAAGTTCGATCTATCGTTAACGATTGCAGCTCCCGATCAGGCGGAACAGTGCTATCGCAAACTAGGCCAGATAAAAATCGAGGTCGAGGTCGAGGACGATGAATACGGCTTCGATTACCCGGCCCGGTTTTCGCTCAAGCATCCGGACATTGACAGCATCGTCTGTTTTACCGCGACTTATTGCGGCCAGGCCAAAGCCGGCGAATGGGTGACGGTGGCGGGGCAGTTGGAGATCGATCAGGACGGTCGACGGCGGATTGTGGTGGGTTCCAATCGCGAGGCCATCGGCGAATTCATCAAGGTAATACGGTGACCGAATGCCGGATTAGCGCCGTTATCTTTGACATGGACGGCTTGGTGCTCGATAGCGAGATTGGCTATGTTCATGCCTGGCGGCGGGCGGCAGCTGAAATGGATTGCGAACTTGCCGACGATTTTTGCCTATCCCTGTCCGGCATTCCCGGCCAACAAGTCAGTCAGCGGATACAGGCCTATTGCGGAAACGACTTTAATATCGACCGTTTCCAACGCTTAAGCGGCAGTTATTGGACGGCATATGTCGAAAAATACGGCATAGCGGTAAAACCCGGTTTTTTCGCGTTGATGGCTGTGCTGCTTGAGCGCAGCTTGCCGTATTGCTTGGCGACTAACAGCCGCTTAGCGGCGGCGCAACGCTGTTTGGCGTTGGCCGGATTACAGCAAACTTTTCCGCATATCGTGGCCGGCGACGCAGTTGCGGCCGCTAAGCCCGCGCCGGATATTTTCTGGCGGGCTGCCGCCGAATTGGCTTGCCCGATACAGGAATGTCTGGTGCTGGAGGATTCGTCAACCGGCGTCGCCGCGGCACTTGCCGCCGGGGCACCGTGTATTTTGGTGCCTTCGCTAAGGCCGGTCGATGCCTGGGCCGCCGAGCACGCCGATTATTTGATGGACGATCTGGGGCAAGTGGCCGATTTTATCTCGGCTCGGCCAGATCATCCGCTATAATGCCGGCTCATTTTTCTCTGATGGAATCCAGGTGGTGAAAGCGCAGTTCGAAAAGGTCACGGTCGTTGCTCCGGCCAGATTGCATATGGGGTTTATCGATTTAAGCGGGGCGTTGGGACGGCATTTCGGCAGTATCGGTTTGGCACTGAACGAAATCAATACTCGATTGACCATTAGTGCCGCCGATAGCCTGTGTGTGACCGGCCCTTCCGCCAGTCGTGCGTTGAAATGCGTCCGGCAATTCTGCCAGTTGTTGAATGTGCCCGAGCAGTTGCAGATTCGCATTGATACTGCGATTCCCGAGCATATCGGTCTGGGCTCGGGTACACAAATGGCTTTGGCCGTTGGCACCGCGTTGAACGCATTTTATGGATTGGGGCTGTCGGTTCGGGACATCGCTCAGCTCTCGGATCGCGGTGCTCGCTCGGGTATCGGCATTGGTATCTTTGAAAAAGGCGGCTTGGTGGTGGATGGCGGCCGTGGGCCGGAAACCAAGACCCCGCCATTAATCGCGCAAATGAGCGTGCCGGTAGACTGGCGTTTTGTATTGGTATTCGATCAGCGCGGGCAGGGTTTGCACGGCGAGCAGGAAGTCAGCGCGTTTCAGCAATTGCCGCTGTTCCCGCAGGCCCAAGCCGAGCACTTGTGTTATCGGTTGCTGATGCAAGGTTTGCCGGCATTGGCGGAACACGATCTTGACCGATTCGGCGAGGTGATTACCTTGCTGCAACAAGCCGTGGGCGAACATTTCGCGCCGGTGCAGGGCGGCGTGTTTACCAGTCCCGAGGTGGCCTCGGCTATGGCTAGGCTAGCCGAGCAAGGCGCGGTGGCTATCGGACAGACGTCTTGGGGACCGACCGGGTTTTGTGCGCTGGCCAACCCGCAACGCGCCGCCGAGCTGGTGGCGCAATTGGAACGGCAATTTGCCGCTTCGCCGTTAAGCTTTTTGGTGGTCAGTGCCAGAAATCAGCCCGCGGAATTAATTCTAACTTAAGTCTATTCGTCGAGCAGATGCTCGGCGCTATCGCTGATCTGGCGATTGTCCATCCAAGTTACGGCGATTTTATCGCCGGCTTCGCCGCTTTTTAATCTGAAGGTAAAAAATGGATTCTTCGAGACGCTACCAGCCATATGGCTGCTCAGCACGTTTTGGCCATTGAGTTTGACGACCAACTGCTCGATAAAATGCGCGGGAATTAACTCGCCGTTGGCATCGCGATTGCGGCCATTTTCCATCGGATGACTGATCAATACTTTAACTTCGATATAGCCGTCCAGGCGCCGGCTTCTGATTTTGATGCTCATCAACCGACTCCACAGCCGCCATGGACGACCTTGACCCAACGGCTGCGCCGCAGCAGTTGATCGCCGCGCCGGGCAATCAAAATCACATTACAGGATTCGGCCAGCTTGATGCGAGCGGTGAGGTAAGTGCTCACCAACGGCGTCAGCTCAAACTCCGCGACCAGCGGCGTCGGATTTTTATCCGCGAACAGATACAGTCGTTCGACATCGTCCAAATCGCTGCTGATGGTAATCGGCACCACCGCCCCGTCTTCGGCGATGTCGGGTAAGCTCATTTCCAGCAAATCGCTATCGATGATGGTTTGGCCGGCGAATAGCCGCGCATAGCTTGCGGCGAAGTCGCCGGCGGCAAAATATTGGGTGTGTTCGATAGCCAAGGCTTTGGCGGAAACGCCGGCAAGCAGTGCGCCGGCGGCTAATGTGCCGGTTTTTTTCAGGAATAAGCGGCGAGAGCTGGGCATCGGTTTTATTAACCACATATTAGTTGATGTATATCAAAAAATTCAGCCTTCCGTTTGTTATCTTTTGTGCCGTTGAATTTATTTCAGCACCACCACAACAACACAATAAACAGGAAGGTTCAAAATGAGTGAAGCACAAGAAAAAGACAATTTTTGGCTCTACATTGGTCTGGCTGTGGTATTAGCCGCTGGCGCCGTATTGATGGTCAAAAATGCCGAGCACGATAAGTACGCCACTGCCGCTAAAAATATCGCCGAAGACTCCAGCAATTCAGCTTATCGTTCCGACGTACTGCATAAAAACGGTTTGGCCAAGTAATAACGATTTCAGGACACCGGAATAGCAATCTTCTTCACGTGTTATCCCATTCCGGCTTTGACAAGGACGATTATCTAAGTCCCGCAAGAAAAGGAAACTTCGGTTTCTTCTCCTCGGGTTTTGGCGGAGCATCCGGGCTTCGTCAAAACCCTCCTTGATTCAATCTTAAGATTTAACTTTCAGCGAACAACACCGTCGCTTTCAGTAGCGCGATCGCTCGACTCATGCCGACGTCTAAATTCTTTTCGATTTCCGCCATGGTGATTTCGCCGTCCACGATGCCGGCCGCCCAATTGGCGACCACCGATATATTGGCATAAGCCAAGCCCAGTTCGCGGGCCAGTGCCGCTTCAGGCATGCCGGTCATGCCTACCAAATCGCATCCGTCCCGGGCCATGCGTCGGATTTCGGCGACGGTTTCCAATCTTGGGCCTTGGGTGCAGCCATAAGTGCTGGTGGCACTGATCTTGATTTGCGCCTGTTGCGCCGCTTGGATAATACGCTTGCGTAACGGCGGCGAATACGGCTCGGTGAAGTCGATATGGGTGACATGTTCCAGATCGTCGGCGAAAAAAGTATGTTCCCGGCCATAGCTGTAGTCGATCAGTTGGTCGGGGATGGCAATATGCGCGGGAGCCATCTCGGCGCCGATCCCGCCTACCGCCGCCAAGCCGATAATCTCGCTGACGCCTAGCTGTTTCAAGCCCCAGATATTAGCCCGGTAATTGATCTTATGCGGCGGAATTCGATGCGGATTGCCGTGTCTGGCCAGGAACACAAGTTTCTGGCCGTTTAGCTCTCCCATTAAATAAGGCGCGGACGGTTCGCCGAATGGCGTTGTTACGCGTTCCTCGCCGGTGATGATTAACTCATCGATCTGGGTGAGACCGGTGCCGCCGATAATAGCCAAAGTCATAACACTTCCTTGCAGGCATATACGCCTGGCGCATTTCTAAGATAGCCTTTGTAATCCATGCCGTAACCGAACAAATAATGGTTGGCGACCGTCAGGCCGACGAAATCCGGTTTGACCGGTTTATCGATGTCGAGTTGTTTGTCAAATAAGGCGGCGGTGTAAACGGCCGTCGCGCCTTGCTCCTGGCAATATTCGACAATCGCATGTAGCGTATGGCCTTCGTCAAGAATATCGTCGACCACCAGCACGGCGCGGCCGGCAATGGGGGTCGTGGGTTTGAACAGCCAATGTATATCGCTGCCGGAGGTGGCATTGCGATAACGAGTGGCGTGGATACTGTCCAAAGTCAACGGAAAGTCCAAACGCGGCAACAGTTTGCCGGTGGCGATGATGCCGCCGTTGATCACGCACAGCACCAAGGGATTACTGTCGTGCAATTGGGCACTAATCGCTACGGCCATGGCGTCCAGCGCTGTTTCCACTTCATCCGCGGAATACAGTTGCAGAGCCTGTTGTTTAACGATGCCGATTTCTTCAAGCATGGGATTCATAAAATTCAGAGATTTGTTTGGAAAGTGTTTGCCATTTTTCGCTGCGGGGCAGGGCATCGCTATCGATCAAGCATTGGCCGCGCATCGCTTGCAGGCGTTGTTCGCGCTTGCTGTTCTGCTTGATCGGTAGCTTGTCCAGCACTTGTTCGGCGGCCGCCGAATTGTTGCAAACCAGCAGCATGTCGCAGCCAGCTTGCTGCGCGAGGCCGGCCCGTTCAGTGAAGTCGCCGATAGCCGCTGCGCCGGCCATGCTTAAGTCGTCGCTGAAGATCGCGCCGTCGAAACCCAATTCGCCGCGCAAAATGGTCTGCAACCAGGTGCTGGAAAAACCGGCGGGGTAGCGGTCGATTTGCGGATAAGCCACGTGAGCCGGCATCACCGCTTCCAAGCCTTGCTCGATCAATTGTTTAAACGGCAGCAAATCCTGGTAACGGATAGTCTCCAAGTCGCGTTCGTCGACCGGCAATGCCAGATGCGAATCCAGCGCCACCGCGCCGTGGCCGGGAAAATGCTTACCGGTCGCGGCCATGCCGGCGCTGCGCATGCCTTGTCGGAACGTGCTCGCCAACCGTCCGGCTTGTTCGGCGTCTGTGGAGAAGGAACGGTTGCCAATGATTTCGCTGACGCCGCAATCGACGTCCAATACCGGCGCGAAACTAAAATCCACGCCCACTGCCAGCAGTTCGGTTGCCATCAACCAGCCAGCCGCTTCGGCCAGCTCGGGTTGCTCCACGTAAAGTGCGGCGGCCGGCAAACGGGTGAAGCCGTTTTGAAAGCGTTGCACGCGTCCGCCTTCCTGATCGACGGCAATT
>Ga0172378_10003365_pt1 | contig 15047 bp, 15 predicted proteins | sample GrowelOW332metaG_FD_119755 | JGI IMG/M metagenome (GOLD analysis project Ga0172378, IMG submission 119755) | Groundwater microbial communities from an aquifer near a municipal landfill in Southern Ontario, Canada - Pumphouse #3_1 metaG | ecosystem: Environmental > Aquatic > Deep subsurface >... | reverse complement strand
TTAAAATTTTAGTATTAACGTCGTTACTCATACTGTTCCTCCTCACAATTAGTCCATAAGCCCCTTAGCCACAACATAATTAAACACGGGCCCTTCCAAACAAATATAAGTGTCACCCATTTTACAATGTCCACACTTACCAATACCGCAACACATTTTCCTTTCGTATGACACCCAAATATTTTCTTCAACAATGCCTCTTTTTAGAAATTCTGCCACAGTAAACCGAATCATGACCGGAGGACCAACAACAATGACCTGGGCGTTTGCACTATGATCAATTTTAATCCCCTGTACATATTTTGTAATGAGACCTACATTGCCTGTATATGTTTCATCATCTGAACCATCGACAGTTAATACGACGTTCATTGTTTGTTGCCACTTGCTAAAATCATCTTTATAAAGTATATCTCTAGGAGACTTAAAGCCCACAATGAGTGAAAAAGCGGTTACTTCATCAACATGAGATGCAAAGTAATCAACAACGCCTTTCACTGGCGCCAGACCAGTCCCACCAGCGGCAACGATGATTTCCTTGCCTTTGTATATGTTAAGGTCAAAACCATTACCATATGGTCCTCGTAAAAATAGCGCCCCACCCTCTTGTAGCTCATGAATGGTATTTGTCACCACACCAACCCTGCGAATGGTCAGCCCAATATATCCTTCACCAATATCACTGACGGAGATAGGAGCTTCACCAAATTTAGGAATGGAGACTTCAAAAAACTGTCCAGGTTTTACAGCGCCGCCTGTGTATTCCATGAAAAAAGTATAATCAATCGCTGTATGACGAATAATTTTCATAATTCGCGACTTAAAAGGTTTATAAATATTACTCATTCCTTGCTCTCCTTCACCACGCTATTAAGTTTATTGACGCAATTGCTAATCGATATATATTCAGGGCAGGCGTCATCACATCTTCCACATCCGACGCACATGTTGTAACCAAACCGTTTTTTATAATCATAGAACTTGTGCATGACCCTAAATCTCATGCGTTCTCCTTGCTCTTTTCGAAAAGCATGACCACCCGCCATATCACTAAAACCGTCAACCATACAGGAAGCCCATACCCTTCTGCGTTCTCCCATATTTTGATTTTCTTTATAAAATATGTCCTGCATAGAAAAACAACTACAGGTTGGACAGACAAAACTACATCTGCCGCAACCAATGCAGCGAGATGTATATTCTTCAAATACGCTAGATTGTACAACTTCAGGTGACAGCTCCCCAGTAATGGACACCTTAGTTTGATTGTCCATAATAAAACAGGGCGCGACTTCTACCACCTCTTCATCTAATGCATTGAATTCACTATTATTAATCCCTAAATAGACAAAATCACCCTCTGGGCGCACAAATAGATCATATTCCTCTGTCACATTCGTATTCATGCTAGCGCAAAAACAATTTTCAAAGCTTTCACTACACTCGATAAGACATATCTTTATTTTTTCACGAAGAACTTTATAATAAGGATCTACGCTACCATTCTTTAAATAAATATCATCTAATCTCTTTAGTCCATGAATATCACAACTTCTCACAAACAGTAGTATTTTCTTAGAATTAACTTTGGGCTCAGTCCAGTTATCCTCACTAAAATAAAAGAGGGTTTGGGTGATTGGCGTCAGTATTTCTTTCACCGAAAAATCAGATTTTTTAATCCATTCAATTTCTTCAACCTTTTTGATCTCTTGATAACGCACAGAGTCTGTGTTTGTAAAGGCCCCCTTCCCCTGAAGAAGTACAGGAGCAAAAACGCTATACTCTTTTCCTAACTCTGCTAAATAGTCATTAAACTTTTCCACTGTCAGCTTATACGTCATAATTGATTTCTCTCCTCTCCGACATCGTGATCTTCTTCCCTATCAACTAGCATCTCTGCTCTTAAGTAACAAAAAGAATAGCCAAGCAAAGTATTTTTCACTAACAACGCTACTACGTCTACGAATCTATGCCATACTTCATTTTAATATTTTTAAATAGGCCATTTTAATTATTGTATTTTTCGGGTATCGTTTGATGCCTAAATTCATCCCAGCCTAGACGATCAATGGTTTGCCCAAGACATTCTTTACTTATTCCCTGCTTACGAAAGTAGGCCAGTATCACGCGTATCATAGGGGCGATCTCCTCAGCAGGAACTTTTTCAGCAACCACTCTGGCAACTCTAGCTTTAATTCCTGAACTACCACCAATCGCTAGGGTATAGCCTTTATTTGTGCCAAACATGCCGATATCCTTTACCAGTGGTTCAACGCAACAATTAGGACAACCACTAACAGCAATTCGAAGTTTACTCGGTAATTCCTGAGCAAAAAATTCCTCGTCAAGTTCTAACCCCAGCGAACTACTATCTTGGAGTGCACGAGGACAGTGAGGTTTACCTGGACAAAATGACACAGAACGTACTGCCTTAGCGATGAAGGATTCTCTTTTGCAACCAAGTTCAACAATGGCTTTTTCACCATCAGCTAAACTAATGCCTATAATAGTAATTGTACTGCCAACAATTTTTAGTGAACCACCATATTGATCAGCAATATCCGCAATTTGACGAAGTTGTGTGGGCGTTGTTAACCCCCCTGGGATATGTGGGGTGACGGGAAATTTAATGTGTTTGTTCAAAAAAGGTATGTTGGCTAAGGGTATTGTCATTATTTATTCTCCTCATCTAGTGATGGTTTAATATGATCTAACAGCAAATTTTTCAGTCATTCGAACTTAGTTATTCAGTAATGGATACAATAAACGATTCTCTTTATCCATTCTTTTCGTCAGTGCCGCAAAAACGTTTTTGGTATCAGTTAAAAATATATCCGCATGATTGGTTATTTTAGTTGCGCCTAAATACCTTGTCTTATAGTCGCCAAAAATTGCACCTAAATCACCCATTTCATTCGCAAAATCATGAGAAATCTTCTGAACCTTCACATCAGAGTTTTGGGCAAGTTTAGGATAAACGAACTGGTCTTCCACCGTCAAATGCATTTTTAATTTGCCCGCTAGCTCACTCAGTAGCATAGAAATAGTCGTAGCATTTTCTTTAACTTGTTGTTGTCCTTGATAAGCACATATTTTAGCAGCTAAATCCAGCATATCTTGATGTTGGCGAAGTAAATTTTTTGTATCCATGATATAGCCATCTCCCCGTATTATTTTTATTTATTATACTGCAAAAGTTTAACGTTTACTGTGATCTATATCACTATACAGGTGCTTGCTTTTTATTGAGCAGCTTATTTCCATGCCATACTCCTTACCCAGGTGCAAACGAAAAAAGCTACTGACAAAAATACCTTGTGCATTCTCGTCGGCAGCTCGCAACTACCTTTCATTGCCACTACTTTTGGTATGATAATGAGTTACAATGCCATAAAACTCCCAATATTTTCTTTGAATATTACCCATCATGGAATTACCGTCAACTTGTACATTAACTTTAGCCTTGCTTTAGAATCAAACGTTGCTATGTTTTAATTAATTTAGGATATGGCAACACAGGGGGCCCGCTAAATTTTCTGTCAAAGTTTTGGTGGGCAGTCAATCAACAAAGACTATAAATGACATATAGAAAGGCAACTTATGACGATCTATTCTCTACTTGCTATTTCCACTAACAGCTATACCCATAGCCTTACCTAAGTTAGCCTTGCTGGTATTATAATCATACATGGCTTGAATGTAATTATTCTTAGCCGTTGTTAAGGCAACTTGTGTATCAATCACATCTGTATTGGTACCTACACCAGCGCTATAGCGGACCTCGGCGATTTTGTAGTCTTCTTGGGCGTTATCAACTGCTACCTGAGAAGTTCCAATCCGTTTATTGGCTTCATTCATACTTAAATAGTACTGGCGTACTTCTAATTGATAACCATCTTTAGCTTGCTGCGCCTCTAGCTTAATTTTAGTTAAACTGGCTTCAGACTGCTTAATTTTGGCATTGGTCACGCCTGAATCGAAAGGAGTCCAAGTAGACATTAACCCAATAGACCAACCTTGATCTTTAGTGCCAGGAAAAGTTGCATCAGACCAACCTTGATTAGCACTAAAATTAACTTTAGGTAACTTTCCACTTTCAGCTACTTTAATCCCCTGCTTGGCTATATCAATCTTATAATCGGCCTGGGCCACATCTGGACGGTTGGCCATCGCATATTTAACACTGTCATCCAATGTTAAGGCATAGGTGTCCGTCTTTAATTCATCTTTTAATTTAACTTCTGTATCTAAGGGTAAGCCAAGAGTATTATTGAACTTGGACACTGCCAAATCATAGCCATTTTGAGCGATAATCTGTTTTTGCTGATAATTTGCCAGTTCTACTTGTGAACGTAATACATCAGACTTAGCGACTACCCCTACCCCATACTGGGCCTGAACATTTTTCAAGTGATCTTCCATCATACCGACAGATTCCTGACTGACTTTCAAGGAATTTTGCGCACCTAAAATGCTAAAGTATCCGGTAGTGGCATCAAGCTTGACTTGTTGCCTGGATTTATCCATGCCTACTTCATTAATTTTAAAATTAAGCTTAGCTTGTTCAATTTGCGCTTCTATGCCACCGCCTGAATAGATGGGCAAACTTAGACTAACATTATTGGAAAAATTATCAGTAACACCACCAACTGGATTACCATAACTAACGGGAGAGTCACTGCGTTTATCGCTATGAGATAAACTTACCGACGGCAATTTGGCACCCTTGGCTGCTGTTATGCCCCAATTGGCACTTTCTGTATCGGCATTAGCAATTTTTATGATTGGGTTATTCATAAGAGCCAACGCAATACTGTCATCTAATGATAATTCCATAGGAGCAGCCAATACAGCTGCTGTATTTAAAACTATGAATCCACCGGTTAGCGCTATCGCTAACCGCTTTTTCCATTGAGTTTGCTTTATCATGTCAAAATTCCCCTCATTTCCTTTACTCGTTTGCCAGGATGGTTATTATTTATCCATTATTTTATTCTTAAAACCCAAACGTTCATTTTGTTTTCCTAGGCTAAATTCTTATGGAACTTTTTGACGGCCAATGTCAGTACCAAACTGCCAAGTGCAAGAAGCGCCATCATTTGTGGCCATAATATTGATATCCCCACGCCCTTCAAAAAGATTCCTCGGATGATAACCAGGAAATAACGTAGTGGATTTAAATAGGTGAAGGCTTGTATTACTTCCGGCATATTAGCGATTGGAAACATGAAGCCTGATAGCAGTACTGCTGGGAGATAAAAGAAAAATGTTGACATCATGGCTTGCTGCTGAGTTTCGGATACTGTAGAAATGAGAAGCCCGATACCAATCGTCGTCATCAAATAAAACCCATTGGCAACAAATAACGTAATTATGCTGCCCCGAACCGGTATATCAAACCAAAAGACACTAATTAGTGTGACCAACATCATGTTTGCGAAACCGAGAATAATCGACGGCATTGTTTTTCCTAAGATAAACTCCAAGGGCGTAATCGGAGTAACAACAATTTGCTCCATCGTGCCAAGTTCCTTTTCTCGTACCACTGACATACTCGTCAATAGCAGGGTGACAAGCATTACGATAACGGCGATTACTCCAGGTACGTAAAAATTACGACTCGTTAGGTTTTCGTTGAACCAAGCTCTTGTCTGAAGGTTTACTCCCACTGGTTCCCGTCCCGTTCCGTCCATCTTCTTCTGCATTAATTCAATGGCATTATTGCGCACAATGTTACCAGCGTAGCTCAGCACTACTCCTGCTGTATTAGAATCTGTGCCGTCGACAATAATCTGAACAGGGGCGGTTTTACCGGCGGCAATCTTGCTACTGAAATCGGGGGGAATGCGGATTATGGTTGCAACTTTTCCATAGTCGATCAGTTCATCGATCTCTCGGTCATTATTAATCACTGTCTTGACTGAAAAGTAACCAGATTGAATAAACTGATCAATGAGGTCGCGACTTTCCGGTGTCTGGGCCTGATCGTATATCCCAGTATCCACTTGTTTCACGTCAGTCGTCACCGCATAGCCAAAAACCATACTTTGGACAATGGGCATTACTAAAACAATTGCCCGCATTTTAGAATTACGAAATACTTGGATGAATTCCTTCCGAATCATATGCTGTAATCGCTCAAAAATCATGATTCACACCAATCCTTTCTTGAGCTTTATATTGGCGATGGTGATAAGCACTACGGCAAAGATTAGGAGAACTACCGCCTCAGAGAAGATAATCGTAATACCTGCGCCCTTTAAATAAATATTCTTTAAGATTGACACGAAAAAGCGTGAGGGCACGAGATATGTTAATCCCTGAATAGCAACTGGCATATTTGCAATAGAGTACATGAAACCGGACAATAGAAAAGATGGCAAGAAGGTTAGCACCATGGCCAACTGGCTGGCTAGCAGCTGGGACCTTGTCATGATACTAATCAGCAGGCCCATCGCCAATGATCCGGGCAGAAATAGTGCCGCCATCCCAAAAATTAGAGCGACATTACCACGTAGCGGCACATCAAATAAATATTGCCCCATCAAAACAGCGAGTACTACATCAAGCATTCCGATTAAAAAGTATGGCGTCAGTTTTCCCGCGATCAGCTCGATAGGTTTTAAAGGCGTGGTAATGAGTTGCTCCATGGTACCGTTCTCCCATTCACGGGCGATGGTAAGGGACGTCAGCAGCGCGGCAATGACCATCATGATGACTGCTATAAGACCAGGTATAATGTAGTTTTTCGCCTGCATATTCTGGTTAAACCATACTCGTGGCTTGGCTTCCAATGGGATGATCATAGTTTTACCACCCTGTTTTTGAGCTATCTTGATCAGTAGCGAACTAGTATAGCCATCTGTTACCATTTGAGCATAGCCGATGGCAATTGTAGCCGTATTCGCGTCACTGCCATCGACAATCAATTGTACATCTGCCCTGCGCCCACTCTCTAGCTTGCGACTGAAATCATTGGGAATTACAAGAGCCAATATCGCCTCACGTTTATCAATTGCTTCTTCAATCTCTGAATAGGAAGTGACATACCGGGATAGACCAAAGTAGCGTGAAGCTGTAAACTCTCCTATAAACTCGCGGCTGTCATTAGTGGGATTTTGATCCCATACCACCAACGGAACATTATCCACATCTAAGCTAAGTGACGAACCGAACAGAAAAATCAATAGTATGGGCATGGCAATGGCCATCCCTAAGCTACGGGGGTCACGGATAATATGGATAAATTCTTTCCGGATAATAGCGATTACTCGATGCATATTCATCTATTCACCCCCTCCTAAACCTCATCCTTACTGTCGCGGGCTTCGATAATGGATACAAACACATCTTCCAGGGAGGGATTGATTTTCCCCAGTCTTGCATAATGGATTTGTCGTTCCTTCAATACCGACGTAATAATTGGAATTGCCAATTGCGCATCTTCCACAGTGAGATGCAGTCCTCGTCCGAAAAGGGCTGCTTCCTTTATCTCGGGGATTTCCTTGACTACTTGCAGTGCCGCGAAGGGATCAGAGCACTCTAAGTTTAAAATATCTGCAGTCATATACTGATCTTTTAGCTCGTCAGGTGTGCCAATCGCTACCAGTTCGCCGCGGTATATCATTGCTAATCGATCACAGTATTCAGCCTCATCCATATAATGTGTTGTTACAAAGATGGTAACGCCTTCAGCTGCTAGTTGATAAATCAAATCCCAAAAGTTGCGACGGGATATAGGATCTACTCCTGAGGTGGGCTCATCGAGAAAAATAACTTGGGGCTTGTGAAGCAATGCGCATCCCAAAGCTAACCGTTGCCGCCATCCTCCAGCCAAAATCGCGGCGAGGCTGTCTCTGTGTTCATCAAGTCCGGACATTTTAACAACCCAGTCTTTGCGTTCTTTTTTTTGCGCCTGGGGGATTTGGTAGATACCACTGTAAAAATCGATATTTTCTTCTACCGTAAGATCTTCATAGAGAGAAAACTTTTGTGACATATATCCTATATGGGCTTTGATTTGTTCAGCTTGCTTAAGCACATCAAAACCGATTACGCTGGCTTTTCCGGACGTAGGGGTGATAATGCCACATAGCATTCTAATCGTGGTTGACTTCCCTGCACCGTTAGGGCCGAGGAAACCAAATATTTCTCCCCGCTTAACTTGAAGAGACACTTTGTTGACGGCCTGAAAATCCCCAAACTTTTTTCCCAAATTTTCTACCGTAACCGCATATTGAGGATCCTCGGTGTTATTTGGCATTGCTATCACTTCCCTCCGCAGGCATTATCATGGAAATGAATACGTCTTCCAGAGACGGCACAACAATTTCTGTTTCTGCTTGGACGCCTATGTCTTTTAACCTGTCTTTAACCGTCTTGAGAGCCTGGGTCGGTTCCCCATTTAGTACCAGGTGAATTTTCGCGCCGAATAGCCCTGCCGATACAGGAGTGAGGCCTGTAATCAATGAGGAAAGAACATTTCGTGGCTCGTCGCACCTAATTTCCACTAATACACCCTGCATGTGCGTCTTTACTTCGTCTGGGGTACCGGAAAGAATAAGCTGTCCCTGATGTAGCAGACCAATTTTGTCGCATCGTTCGGCTTCATCGAGATAGGCTGTGGAAACGAAGATAGTAACCTTTTCTTCGAGCAGTCTGTATAAAATACGCCAGAAGTCTCTCCGGGAGAGAGGATCGACACCATTGGTCGGTTCATCCAGCAGCAAAACCTTCGGGGTGTGAATGAGAGCGCAGGCGAGTGCCAACTTTTGCTTCATTCCGCCAGATAAATTACGTGCTAAACGATCGCGAAATGGCGTCATATTGCTAAGCGCTAAGAGTTCGGCAATTTTTTCTTTCCTTATTTGCCGTGGCACGTTGTATAGGTCAGCATAAAAGTCGATATTTTCTTGAACTGTCAAATCCAGATACAGCCCGAAACGCTGGGGCATATAGCTTATATGATTACTGAGTTGCTTTGAATCCTTTACAGTATGGCAGCCATACACCCAGGCATCTCCCGCCGTGGGAGCCATTAATCCTGCGAGAAGTCGCATCACTGTTGTCTTCCCCGCGCCGTCCGGTCCCACTAAACCAAAGACCTCTCCCTCTTTAATTGTAAGGTTCAAATCGTTTACTGCCGTATTATCGCCAAAGCTTTGGGTAAGTCCTGAAACCCGAATCGCATCCATAGCATTATTCGCCCCCAAGTTTAATCACCGCATCAGTTGGCATACCCGGCTTCAACTCATGGGCATTGTTCTCAATCATTATCTTAATACGGTACACTAATTTTACTCTTTCTTCCGCCGTCTGGATATTCTTGGGCGTAAATTCAGCCTCTGACGCAATAAAACCAATGGTTCCGTTATATACCTTGTTAGGATAAGTATCAGCCGTCACAGTTACCTTTTGACCGAGCATGACTCTGCCAAGATCAGTCTCTGCAATATATGCCTTCATCCAAACTTGATTAAGATCCCCGATATTCACCACAGGCGTTCCTGGCGACACATATTCGCCGACCTCAATGTTTTTGGATAGCACCACTCCATCGACCGGTGCCACGATTTGCGCATAGGTTAGCCTAGTTTGAGCCAACTTCAGTACCTGCTTGGCCTGTTCAACCCGGGCTGTGGCCAGTTCGATTTCCTCTCTTCGAGGTCCCTCTACCACTAGACTAAGTTGCTGCAAAGCTTGGTCAGCACGGGCATTGGCCGTTGCATAAGCAGTTCGGCTTCGGTCGCGATCCTGTACTGATACTGCACCTTGTGTGAATAGTTGCTGCATACGTCCATACTCCGCTGCTGTGTTCTGTTTATCTGCCTCGGCGATACGCAGTGCTGCCTGGGATGCAGATACGTCTTGCGAACGTGAACCGTTCATTAATTGTGCAAGGGTTACCTTAGCTGCAAGTAATTGGGCGTTGGCATTCGCAACATCAATTTCAAGATCAGCGGTTTCAAGGTTAGCTATCACCTGACCCTTTTTGACACTATCGCCTTCGTCAACTAAACGTCGATCTACATGCCCCGCCACTTTGAAACCCACTCCAACTGTAGTTACTTCAATATTACCGGATACCTTAACTTGGTTTGGGTTGACTTGCTTTTTAAAATAGAAAAAATATCCACCAGTCGCCAAAACAATGACTAAAAGAAGTATTAATGCCCTTGATCTCTTTTTCATATCTATCTCCCTCTTTATTAGCTAAGGACTCGCATAGTGCGTTAGGTTACTTAACTCACACTATTGATGAATGTGAATTAACCATCACTTCCATGTTAAAAAAATATCAGACCTAGATTTATTCGTCAGTGTTGCAGTATTTTATCCGTTCTCTGGATAAGGGCGACTAAGATTCAGATAGAGTTAAAACTCGACCGGGATCGGGGTCAACTCTTCTTGATCAGCGGGTAATGCCCCGCCGATAAATCTCCCACAATGGTACAGGATAACTGTTTATCAAATCATCATCGGACTGACTTAATACCATCAGCGGTTGAACCATGCCCAAAAACAATATCCCAGCTGCCCCACCATCAACCTCTGGAAAAATTTCACCTTTTACTTGTCCTTCAACAATAATCTTTTTAATGTTTTCTATATATGTATTTATAACCAACAACATTTTTTGTTTTAAATGAACATTCTTATCACTGCTGAGCAATGAAAATAACATACGTGGAATGGCGCGTTGCTCCTTAATAAGCTTTACATGTAAATTAAACAGTAATTCTAACCTAGATACACTATTACTCTCAGCTATTAAGACTTGAGAAATATTGCCTTGTAGGGACGCACCAGCAAATTCTATCAGATTTTCTATAATAACCCCCTTTCCCCCAAAATGACGATACATGGCCGATGGGACTAAACCAACAACTCTAGCAATATCAGCAATATTTAAATTATCAAGCCCATATTGTTCAACCAAAGACAAGGACGCAATGATAATTTCTTCACGCCGCACTTCTGTCGCTTTTTTTTCAGTCATAGTGACATTCCTCCTTAACAAAAAACATTGTGAATTATTATTCACTTATAAATTATCATGTTTTTCCGCAAGTGTCAATATATAATTTTGAAAAATCAGCATTGCCATTCTTAGGACCGTCCTTCTCCCTGTTCTTCGTAAGTACGTCCCGCGCGAATACGTTGGATACGTTTAAAAGTAGATATAATTACATCGTCATGGGTAACTACAATAAGAGTCTGGTACAAAATTTTCACAAAGTCAAATATTATCCTTTTAACACTCCACCGCTGTACCATCCAGCAAACTTACAATCAATCTTCCTCCATCATAAACAGTCATTTTCTACACTAGCGCAAAATACAAACCAATATTAAACTCAGCCATCACCTCAGTCTCCGTTATTATTCCAATAAACTGCCTAGCCTTATACCGTTTAAGCAAGTCGTCATCACCAAGCGTTCCTGCCAAACATATGACCGCAAGTGCCACATATGACTCTACCTGCAAAGGGATTATCTCTTCTTGAATATTCTATTTTCTGAATACCATGCTCTAAAACATAGGCTCGCCGACGCTCAATCTCCAGTTGCACCGCTTCGGTAACTGAGTGGATACCTAAGGTACCAGCGAACGCATAATAGTATAATTTCAGATTCAAAATGTTTCCATTTAAATAAGTGCTGTGACATGCTCTGTACCTCAACTTCTAAGTTTAGGGTAATAATTATATCACGGCTTTATTTTTTCCACCAAAACCAAAGCTCAGAGGGATTACGCGATTTGCAAAAAAGGGTTGCGGTCGTTCATGTTGAAGCAGTTTTAAAATACATAGCTAAATAAAAGAACAAAAAATTGAATTAGTTTCCACTATTCAAAATTCGTTTAAAGCCTAAAATAAGTAAGTGAAGCAATATGCTTCACTTACTTATTTTTATTTGTTGCCAAACAATTTTGCCCAGGTACTTTTCAAAATTTGGATGCTATCATTTTCCCATTTGTTAACCGTGTATACATGAAATCCATATAGATCAGCAAATTCTTTTTTAGTTAAACCTAAACTTTGACGCAAATCCCGTATTTGCCAGCCTTGTCCATTGTATAAAAAAAGATTATACTCATCAAGCAGGTCTGTAATTTCAACGCAAAAGAGTTCAGCAACTTTACTTAGATTGTCAAAAGGATAAGGCATTTTTCTGTCTTCCTGTTCATAAGCGCAATAAGCAGCAATGTGAATTCCAGTTTTTTCAGCCACATCCTTTTGCCACAAGCCTTTTTTATGTCTGTAATAACGCAGCTTGTCTGATACTGTGGTAATTTCAGAAGGACCAGAATATTTAATATTAAACCTTTCTGCTTCAAGCAATTTGCGTGGCTGCAGTAATTGGAAGTTGTGAATATATAATGGCGCATACTTAACACCGCCGGGACAATGGCAGGTCATTATATGCATATGGTTAGCAAGACGTATAAACGGATGCCATTTTTCATGATAACGAATCTGATTAGTATAATTCAAATCGCTTTTAGCCACTGTGTTAGGATAGCATTGGCTATACGACGAGCAAACCAAATGATAAAACCTGCTGTTATAAGCAGCACTATCGCAATGGTAATAAAAGATATTTTTGTAAAATCAGACATTTCACCTGTCATTTCTGCTGTAGGAACAATCAAAGCCAAAGACCAGCCTGTGCCTCTTACTGGTGCGAACGACACCATTTTGTTAATCCCTTTATCATCATCATAGCTGACGGATCCAGTCTCACCTTTAACCATGCGCTCTGAAGCTTCGCGGACAGCAGGCAGTCCAGCTGTGTCTTTTAACACATTTTCCTTCATGATTTTTTCCTTATCAGGATCTAAAATAGTCAGCCCATCATTTTGTAAAATATGAACATAGCCCGTTTCTCCTATTTTTATATTAGACGCCTGCTTAAAAACCTCTTCCAAATTAATTTGCCCGGATAATATTCCTGTCACAGTTCCATTAACTTTTACCGGAACAACTGCATTAATCATTAAATTCCCAGTATCTTTCGAAACTAATAAATCCGAAATAGAATTTTCTCCTTTTATAGATTTTTGAAAATAATTACGTTGCGTAATATTTCCGGTTAAAGCAAATGAATTAATATAATTTCCGTCCGGAGACGCATAGGTAATACCCTCAAAGTTTTTATTATTTTTCATAACATTTGCCAAAAAAGCCGAAATTTCAGCCTTATTTCCACCTTGAACTGCTGGCGATACAGCGATTCCCAAAAGTTCTGCCTGATCTTTTTCCAGCCACTTACTAATATTATCTGCTGATATAATAGCCTCTCTGCTCATATTATTATTAATATTTTCGAGAATAATACTTCTCGCTTTCCAATAGTTTAATCCACCTAAAGCCACCATTGCTACAAAAGAAATACTAAGAATGACTACCATTAATTTAGTCTGTATGCTTTTCATACTAAAATCTCCTCTGCTTAAATATATTTATTAAATTACAAATATTCAATAAAATTATTAAATATTATTATTCCCCACCTATTTAAACCATGATAAAATTCAATTTTTCATAGTATACTTCTTTATATTTGTATATTTTATATCGGAATTTAAGCATAAAAACTTAATTGAATTGTATCGTATCGTATACAAAAGAATAAAGGCTGTAGTCTTGAAAATTTTCAAAACCACAACATTTATTATAGAACCAAAAACCGCCGTACTGATTTCTCAACGCAACAGTCCAGTGATCATTTTGTCTCATATAGTTCAACCATATCTGAAACTAGAAGACTAAATCAGTTTATGTAAAAAAATCTTTCGGGAAAAATCAATAAAATTAGCAATTACCGATGAATTTTTGTTTTTTTTGAGACAGACAAGAGAAACCGTACGCGTTATGCGTGGGCGAATACGTACGATTTCAATATTTTTCCATACCGTATTCAGCACCGTCCTTGACGAAAGCATCGTGACACCAAGTCCTTCGGCTACAAACCCAAGTGATGTATCAACATACTGTGAAGAGTATACAAAATTCGGATTAAAGCCTGCGGCATGACAAGCATCAAGCTCGTCAAGATAAAGTCCTGACTGCTTAGAAAACGCAATAAATTTTTCATTAGCCGCTTCTTTCAAATTTATATATTCCCGTGAAGCAAAAGGATGTGACTTATTAGCAATCATGACAATCTCATCTTCAAATAAAGGATAAGCTTCAAGCGGAAGTTTATCTGGATGATATTTATCAAAAGCTGTGAGAAAAGCTACATCTATTTCGCCATGAAAAAGCAATGGATAAAGATCAAAACATTCCGCTTCTTGTATACTTAACACAATTTTCGGATATTGTTTTTGAAAAGAGGCTACTAGATTCGCAATACCAAAGGCCTTAAATGCCGGAAGACTGCCAATAGATAAGTGACCATTTTCTCCTATAATGTATTTTTGCATACTAGCATTAACATTTTCCATATCATTTATGACTTTCTTCGCATGCTCAATGAATTCTTCACCTGCAGGTGTAAGATGCACGGATCGAGTTGTCCTCACAAAAAGATCAACACCAAGTTCTTCTTCCAATTTTTTAATTTGTTGCGATAAAGATGATGTCGTTACAGCAATTTCATTTGCTGCATGAGAAAAATTTTTGTATTTCGCTACCATTAAAGCACAATTCAGTTGATATAACTCCATTTTTCTGTTCCTCCCCACTTGGTAAAAAGCGCATTCTACTATAAAATTTCCTACAATAAAAACAAACATTATACTATAGTAATTCATATTACAATATCACAGCATAACATTGTAATAATATTATGATAATTTCAGTTATTATATTTGTCTGTTAATATGTATTTTTTACAAAAATATTATGCGTGTTTTAAGTGGATTGAAAGAAATACTAAAATAAGCCTTACAATCTTTGGCTGAATCCAATAGGTACCACCATGGCACGCATTTTTAACAAGATAATATGTAGAATCATTCCCCTGCTGTAAAAGTGCTTCGTGCAGTTTTCTTGTCTGACTTGATGAAACCATTGTATCCTTTGTGCCATGCATCAACA
>Ga0172378_10003362_pt1 | contig 15054 bp, 11 predicted proteins | sample GrowelOW332metaG_FD_119755 | JGI IMG/M metagenome (GOLD analysis project Ga0172378, IMG submission 119755) | Groundwater microbial communities from an aquifer near a municipal landfill in Southern Ontario, Canada - Pumphouse #3_1 metaG | ecosystem: Environmental > Aquatic > Deep subsurface >... | reverse complement strand
TTTGATATTCTTCTTGCGGATAGATATTATTATTATTGAAATAAAGTGTCATATCAAAATACTCACTCAATATGAGCATTGGATAACAATTACACGGTGCACAACAAGAATGCAATAATAAAGTTGGTCTTTTCCCACTTTTTTTTATCTCATTCATTGTTTCAATACCGACTTGATAATAATAATCTTTTTTCATTTAATAAATAAACATCGCATCTCCAAAGGAGAAGAAACGATACCTTTCTTTGATAGCGTGTTGATAAGAACTTAAAATCAGATCTTTACCAGCCAAAGCACTAACCAGTAAGATCAGTGTCGATTCCGGTAAATGAAAATTAGTTATCAGAGCATCAATCGCTTTAAATTCATAACCGGGATAGATATAAATATCGGTCATTCCGCTACTTGCACAAAATGTACCATACTTAGCTATGATGGTTTCTAAAGTTCTGGTTGAAGTTGTTCCAACGCTGATGATCCGACGCTTTTCTCTTTTAGCAAGATTCAAGATATCGGCAGTTTCTTGACTCATCATATAATACTCTTCATGCATCTTATGTTCAAGGACATCATCTTCCGATAATGGCTTAAAAGTGCCCAAACCAACATGTAAAGTGATATCAACGATCTTAACACCTTTAGCTTTTAATTGATCAAAGATCGTTTTGGTAAAGTGCAAGCCAGCCGTTGGTGCAGCTGAGCTTCCTAAAACTTTCGCATAAACTGTTTGATATCTTTCACCATCAGCTAATTTTTCGGTAATGTAGGGAGGTAATGGTACTTGTCCAAGTGAATCAAGAATTGCATAAAACATACCCTTGTAGATCATCAAAAAGTCTCGTAAACCACCATCTTTAACCTTGACGCACTTAGCTTTTAGACGGCCATCGCCAAAGCTAACGATCGTATCTAATTTAATGACTTTCGCATTACCGACTAAACACTCCCACACATCACCTGTCTGTCTTAACAACAAAAGTTCAACATGGGCATTGGTTATTTCTTTGGTACCGATCAATCGAGCAGGAATCACCCGGGAATCATTCCGAACTAAAACATCACCTTCATGTAGGTAATCAATGATCTCGGTAAAGTTATGATCTTGAATACTACCGATTGTCTTATTTACGACCATCATTCTTGAAGCACTGCGATCAACCAAAGGTGTCTGAGCGATCAATTCATGTGGTAATTCAAAATAAAAATCTTTTTTATCCATTAAAATCCCCTCGAATCAATACTATTTAGATTATATTTAACAAAGCATTCAGCTTTAAAATCACCAAACCGATCATTTTTGATTGCTTCACGAATATCCTCCATTAATTTAGTTAAAAATCGTAGATTATGGATTGATAACAAACGCATCCCCAATCCCTCATTACATTTGATTAAATGTTTAAGATAGGCCCTTGAATAATTACGACAAGTATAACAATCGCATTCAGCATCCAGTGGTCCAAAGTCTCTTTCATATTGTTTATTACGGATATTAATGCGACCAGTGCTTGTCATCAGAGTCCCATGTCGGGCAATTCTGGTTGGCAAGACACAATCAAACATATCAATGCCGCGTAATACACCTTCTAATATGGCATCAACCGAACCAACGCCCATCAAATATCTTGGCTTATCAAATGGTAAATATTTAACGCTATAATCGATCATCTTATACATTGTCTCTTTAGTTTCACCAACACTGGTACCACCGATACTATAGCCGGGAAAATTCATTTTAACTAATTCTTCAGCAGAATGCCTACGAAGATCTTCATACTCACCACCCTGCACGATCCCAAAAAGAGCTTGTTTGTCAGGATTGGCATGAGCCTTCAAGCCACGCGAAGCCCATCTTAGAGTTCTTTCAACACTATCTTCCATATATTCATAAGTTGCCGGATAGGGTGGACATTCATCAAAACTCATCATGATATCCGAAAGTAATTTATTTTGGATCATGATTGATTTTTCTGGTGATAAAAACATGGTGTCACCATTTAAATGATTTTTAAAAGTTACGCCCTCTTCATTGATCTTCCGATTAGCGCTAAGCGAAAACACCTGAAAACCGCCACTATCTGTTAATATTGGTCGGTTATAATTCATGAATTTATGTAAACCACCGGCTTCATTGATAATATCTTCCCCAGGTCTTAACCAAAGATGATAAGTATTACCTAAAATGATGCCGGCATGAAGCTCATACAATTCTTCCGGTGAAAGAAATTTGACACTCGCTAAAGTCCCAACCGGCATAAAGATCGGTGTTTCAACATCACCATGCGGTGTATGGAGAACCCCATAACGCGCATTTGTTTGTTTACATGTATGTTTGATTTCCAGATTTATCGCTGTTTGATCACTCATAAAGATTACAAGTCCTAATTATTTTCTTTTTCTTTAGAACCCGTACGATAACTTACTTTACGTTCATAAGCAGATAAATATTTCTTTCTCATTCTAATCGCATCAGGTGTTACTTCTACTAATTCATCATCACGAATGTATTCTACGGCATTCTCCAATGTCAAGATTCTAGCTGGTACCAAGCGCATCGCTTCATCTGTACCTGCTGATCTGACAGCAGTACCTTTTTTATTCTTAGTAGGATTAACTTCCATATCATTTTCTTTACTACATTGACCAACGATCATTCCTTCATATACCTTTGTTTGTGGTGTTATAAAGAAGAAACCATGATCTTGTAGATTAAAAATCGCATAGGTCATTGCTACACCTGTGGAATTAGAAATCATGACACCGGAGTTACGACTATTGATCTCACCACGATATTCTTCATAGTCAAAGAAATTTCTGACGATGATTCCATCACCATGTGTATCATTGATCAATTCCGTCCGATAACCGATCAAACCTCTGGTCGGTACCATCCATTCCATATGCACATAATTATTCTCTTCATTCATTTCGGTCAAGTTGCCTTTTCGCGCATTAAGTTTTGTCATTACGACACCAATATATTCACTTGGCATATTAATAAGGACTTTCTCGATCGGTTCTAATTTCTTACCATCTTTATAATGGAAAATAACTTCTGGTTTACTAACTGCTAATTCGTAACCTTCACGGCGCATATTTTCAACTAAGATTGTAATATGTAATTCACCACGCCCAGAAACCTTGAATTTATCAGTTGTTTCTGTATCTTCAACTTTCAATCCAACACTAACTTCCGTTTCTTTTTGTAAACGTTCTTTAATATTACGTGAAGTAACATACTTACCACTTTGACCAGCAAAAGGTGAAGTATTAACTAAAAAGTTCATTGATAAAGTCGGTTCTTCAATATGAATCATGGGTAATGGTCGAACATTTTCCAGATCACAAACCGTCTCACCGATAGAGATATCGCCAATTCCGGCAATGATAACAATATCACCACTATAGGCAACTTTAACAGGAACACGTTTTAAGCCAATATAAACATATAATTGAGAAACAGTCTCTTTTTTCAAAGTTCCATCTCTTTTATAGATCATTACTTGTTGACCAAGTTTGATCGTACCTTCATAAACTCGACCAATTCCCAAACGTCCGATATAGTCATCATACGCTAGTGATGATACCTGCATTTGTAAAGGTTGACTATCTAAGTCAGGATAAGCACTAACATAACTAATGATCGTCTCAAATAATGGCTCTAATGATTTAGGCTCATCATCAAGATTCTTAACTACGATACCCTCACGAGCAACTCCATATAAGATTGGAAAATCTAATTGTTCGTTGTCAGCTTTAAGATCCAAAAACAGATCATAAACCAAATCAACAACTTCTTCAGCTCTTTGATCTTTTTTATCGATCTTGTTAATCAATAGAATCGGTCTAATACCAAGTTCTAATGATTTTTCTAATACAAACCTTGTTTGCGGCATTGGGCCCTCACTTGAATCAACAAGTAAGATTACCGTATCAACGGTACGGATTATCCGCTCAACTTCACTGGAAAAATCAGCATGCCCCGGAGTGTCCACGATATTGATCTTATAATCTTTATATCTGATGGAACAATTCTTCGAGTAAATGGTTATTCCTCTTTCCCTTTCAAGGTCATTACTATCCATAACTAATTCCGGTACGGTTTCATTCGCACGAAAAACACCACTTTGGTTCAAAAATGCGTCGACCAAAGTTGACTTACCAGCATCTACATGTGCTATAACTGCAATATTTATAATCTTCTCTTTTGCCATATCAAAAACCCTTCTTTAAGCGCAACTCATTATACCACTAATTAGTCGATTAAGAAAGGTTTAGCTTTTAAACGTTATTTTTTAAAAAATATCACTACGATCTATTCAAATTTAATGAAGGGTCTTCATTCTTTTTTTGCTGCTTTTTCTTTAGTACCATTTTAATGATCTCATCAATTACATAAACAGCACTTACGCATACAACCGCAAGACATACTCCAGCGATAACATCCGTTGCATAATTTACGCCAAGGTAGATCCTAGATAGGCCGATTATCGATATTAAGATTATATAAAAGGCAATTAACAAACTTTTCAAAGATTTATTATTTGTTTTCCTTAACATAAACAAAACAAGTATTCCGTAAAAAATAACGGATAAACTTGTATATTCACTTGGGAAACTATATCCGATAACATCAACCAAATGTAAATTCGTTGGTTGAACGCGCATGATAAAATTTCGATAACCTAAATTTAAGATATATATCAGCAAAGTATTTAAGAGCAAGAATGTTGTTTCTTTTTTAATTTTATTAATTGCGACAAAAATCATACAAAAAGCCAAAATTACCGTTGGTGAACCTAATGCAGTCACAAATTGTGCCAACATGGTAATTGAAGATAAATAAAACAAGGAGACAAAGTTATAAATATCCGTATCAAATTGATGAACATAGCCATTCACAACCATAAAACTTAGTATCAATAAACCAATAAATGATATTAAAAATATCACTGATAAGATTTTTGATTTTTTTGTCATAAACGATCAACTCCGATTTTTATTATAACAGAATATCAGTGTAAAAGGAATTATTAACCCAATTTTAAACATGAAATATATTTGTCACATTGCAAACATGTTTAACTAACTAAAACAAAATGGTCAACTGACCATTTTGTCACTTATTCAATTCCTGTAACAGCTACATCTTCAAGACAAATAAACTCTGGAATCATATAATTATCATATTGTTTTAATTCACTGCTTAGCAACATCTTTTGTTCAATATCTTTGATATTACCAGCAATACTGCCGCCTGTCACTGGGATTTCTTCTTTACCATTATAATAATAAGCTAAGCGGATTTCACCGGCAAAATTACCCGTTGCACTATCACATTGGAAATCAGAAAACTCAACAGCATGGAGATAAGCTTCTTGTTTAAATGTTTCCTGAGATTGTTTCCCAGCGCCAAATACGAAATTCCGATAACTGCCAGCTTCACTCTTATTTACATATTGGCTAAATTGTTCATTGCCCCAATAATCTTTACAAATGTTATTTGTAATCAAAACCCGGTCGCTAAGTGGATTTCCATCTTCATCGTATGGCGCATTCTTACTGGAATTCGGTAAGGATGCCACAGCCGTTAAAGTGATCTTATCACCTACACTATCATTAAAAATTGCTTCACCAATCTTGTAATCAGATATCTGCATATAAACATTCCCAACATTAGTCAGATCAACATAATAGCTTAACAGCTTAACAACATTAGTTCCGCTCAATAAGACACGGTGTTTCTTAAGATTTGGTGTATTAAAAGCGTTTGTGCGATCGCGACCAACCATTAAAGTTCGATTGATCTCTTCACTTAGATATGCTCTGTCACAATTTCCTGCGGTGAAATTACGATAGATCTCGATCTCGTGACCATCTTTTCTAGCGTTAATGATGATCTCTATCTGTGAATCCAGTGTTTCATAATTAACATCGACATGATTGGAATTAATGATCCTTACTTTTCTTTCATTGACAAACACTTCATATGAATTGATATTCTGATCTTGAAATTCTTTGATGTTGTAAACGACATCAATAATATCCGTAGCCACCTGTAAAGCATCGATCTTTGGTGCAACAATCAAAGATACTTCTTTAGGAGTAGCTAAATGATAATATGGATTTTTAACAAAACCGGCACTATATAATAATTTAGCGATAATCGCTTTAATCTCTTGAGCACTTTGATTAGGATGAATCTCTTGTGAAGCTGAGCCAAGAAACTTATTATCTTCCAAAGCTTTATAGATTGTTAACAATGAATGATTGACATCTTTACGTCGATTAATATCCAATTTATGACCAATAAAGAAGAATTCGTTAGCGGTCGTTTCAGTGTTGATGATCTTATAACCATCAAGTTTACTTTCATTCAAAATTTTAATTAATTGTTCTATCATTAACCTAACCTCGCTTTCGCTCTTAGATACGGTCCACCGTCAGCCGCTTTGACATACTCTTTATAACCTTTGCCACAATAACCAGAACCAAATACTTCAATATCTGTACCGACCATATCGATTGATTTTAAAAGATCGGGTACATAACCGGTCATGATGACCGGTGATACGATCTTTCCAGTAAATTCACCATTGATTATCTCACGACCTTTGGTCAACATACACTGAATGCCCCAATTCTTGGGGTCTTCCATACCACTATGAACCCCTTCAAGCAGATATCCATGCTTGATACCAGCCATCATCTCTGCTAGGGTATTATCACCTTTACAAAATATCGTGTTCGTCATCCTAGTATAAGCTTTTCTTTCAAAGGATTGACGTTTACCATTTCCGGTAGGCAATTTGTCTAAGCGTAAAGCACTTAAAGTATCACAAATTCCTGTTTTAAGGATACCGGCATTGATAATAGTTGTATCTTGAGCCACTACGCCTTCATCATCAAAGATATAAGATGAAGTATTATCGGCAATGATCGCTCCATCATGCATTTCAACAAGTTTAGCAGCGACTGGTTTATCAATATAATCCTTAGCTAAGGAACGATTTTTAACAAACATATCCATCTCAACCCCATGACCAAACGCCTCGTGAGCGATCAAGCCAGAGATCTCAGGCGTACATATAATGTCATATTCTCCAGGGATAACTCGATCAGCTTCAAACAATTCAATAACACTGGTTATTACTTCATTCATGCCATTAGCCATCTCATCTAGAATCTCAGCACCTTTTAATCCTGAATAAACTCGATAATCCATCTTAACTTTACCGTCACTACGAGCTAACCCGGCTAAAGAGCCCTCACTCCACACATAGCTTTGTCTTAAATGTTTCTTACTAGAAATAAATAATTTATTAACATGAACCATACTTACCGAAGCCATGGCTTCAAAAACACGTTTGTCAGCTTTAACTCCACTATCACTGATCGATGTTAACAATTCAACGACCTGTTCAACACCAACATCTTCCGGTAATTTTTTAACTTCACGTTCCACAAATAATTCTGTTTCTACTTCTTGAATCATCGCTGTACGATATATTTGATAATGCTTACGATCAATAATTGCTAATTGTTTATCCAATTGAAGTCTGATCTTAGTAGCTAATTCATTGATATTAGCTTTATCTAATACATTAAATGAATATTCACTATATAGACCATTTTTATACACTCTAACGACAAAGCCTCTTTCACTCATCCAATAATCAGATACGCTTTTCTGTTTTTGACCGACACGAACGCTTAAACCGCTAACATCCGTTGCCAAGATACTGACATATTCATAATAATCACTTAAGATTTTATGTAATGAATGTAATGTATCATCAACACTAGCTAAATAACTAGAATATTTAGTTTTCATTATAAATCCTCCAATACAAATATCATAAACTTTTTAGCTAATATTTTCAATAAAACCAAATTCAGCGGTATGAGTATTAGAAACTTTAATTTTCAAATTGACTATTGAATAAATGGGCATAAAAACCATTGTTTTTAATAAGTTCTTCATGATTACCGATTTCGATCACATGACCCATATTTAAAACTAAGATATTATCAGCGTTCTTGATCGTCGACAAACGATGAGCAATCACAAAACAAGTGCGACCTTTTGTTAGTTCGATCATTGCTTTTTGAATAGCCATTTCCGTTTTAGAATCAACATTGGAGGTCGCTTCATCTAATATTAACATTTTCGCTTTGGATAACATGGCTCGTGCAATGGTTAATAGTTGTTTCTGTCCTTTTGAGATATTAACAGCATTATCCGTCAATACTGTCTCGTAGTTTTGCGGTAAACTCATAATATAATCATGAATATGAGCTTTTTTACAGACCTTAATAATCTCATCTTGAGTCGCGCTTTCATTGGCATAGGCAACATTTTCAGCGATTGTTCCTTCAAACAACCAAGAATCTTGTAATACCATGGTAAAAGCTTCGCGAAGACTACTACGTGTCATCTTCTTAATTGGAATATCATCAATGCTGATTATTCCTTGATCAACATCATAAAAACGCATTAACAGATTTATGATCGTTGTTTTTCCAGCCCCTGTCGGTCCAACAATAGCTGTTAGTTTACCTGGTTGAATATGTAAATTTAAATCATGAATGATCTCTTTAGCTTTTTCATAGCCAAAACTTACGTGATCAAGATCAACTTTACCCTTAACATTGTTTAAAATAAGCGCATCAGCTACATCTTTTGTCTCTACTGGCTCATCCAATAGTTTAAAGACCCTCTCAGCAGCACTGACAGCGGTTTGAAGCTCCGTGATGATATTCGCCGTCTCATTGATCGGACCGGCAAATTTACGCGAATACATGACAAATGAAGAAATATTACCGATAGATATCTTACCTTGTAAAAACAAGATGGTTCCAAACATACAAATCAAAGATAACGATAGATTATTAACACCATTAACTGATGGCCCCATAATACTACCTTCATAGTCAGCTGTATAATATGCCTCACTGGAATCAAGATTTTTAATTTCGTATTTTCCAATAATTGTATCTTCCTGTCCATAGGCTTTAATTGTTTTATTTCCTGATAACATTTCTTCGGTAAATCCATTCAATTCGCCAAGCTTTCGTGATCGCTTCAAAAAAAGTGGCTTTACTTTCTTCATACGATAGCGAGCAATCAAAAAGATGATCGGTATCGTAGCGACAACGACTGTGACTAAGATCGGTGCTATCGATAACATCATGATCATTGATCCGATAATCGTAATTACTCCGACTGCCAACTGTAAAACATCACTTGATAGCGAGGTATAGATCGTGTCAATATCATAAGAAATCCGTGAGATGATATCCCCCGTTTGATTTTTATCAAAAAAGCTGATTGGTAAATCTTCTAGATGCTCAAATAATTCTTTGCGCAAACGATAAGTGATTCGATTAGATACCCGTACTAATATTATTTGTAGTATATAAGTTAAAATACCTGATATGACATAAAAAAGAACCATGATAACACAATAATAAATCACTTTATCAAAATCGACTTGTGAAGTCAGACCAATCGCATCAATTGCTAAACCAATTAATTTTGGACCATATAAAGCCAAAGTGTTGGCGACTATGACAATAACTAAAGATATGATCAACAAAAATTTTGATTCAGCTAAATAAGATAATAATCTCTTTAAGGTTTTTTGCTTATTCAAACAAAGCACCTCCCATCTGGGTTTCACTGATTGAGGCATAAACATCATTATTTTTGATCAGATTTTCATGTTTCCCTTTGGCAATTATCTTGCCATTATCCATAACGATAATCTCATCGGCATGCATTATACTAGATATCCGTTGCGCTACGATAATTTTAGTACTACTTTCAAATTCATTATTAATCGCCTTTCTTAACTTAGCATCCGTAACGTAATCTAAAGCACTGCTGGAATCATCAAGCAACAATATTTGCGGACGATTTAAAAAAGCTCTAGATAGCAAGATTCTTTGACGTTGACCTCCCGATAGATTGGTTCCCTCACTATTTAATTTATGCTCAAATTGATCATCAAACTCGTCGATAAAAGAAATCGCTTGAGCATTGATAGCCGTTTCCGATATCATCTCATCGTTAGCTTGGCGACCAAATTTAATATTTTCCTTGATCGTATCCTGGAAAACAAAATCATTTTGCATGACAATCCCATAATGACTTCGTAATTCATTTGGTTGATAACTTCGGATATCTTTACCATTGATCTTAATCAGACCACTATCAACATCATAAAATCGTAATAACAGCTGAATCAAAGTCGATTTCCCTGACCCGGTAACCCCGATAATACCCAATGTTTGACCTTTTTTCAATTTAAAGGAAACATCCTGAATATTGTCTTTTACTTTCAAATAAGAAAAATTAACATGTTGAAACTCTACAGCATATTCATTATCCATATTTTGATCATCAACAAACATCATTTCATCCTCGATCGCTAATATTTCCTGAATTCTATTGGCACTGGCAATTCCTTTGGAATACATTACAAACATCCGGCTTACAGCCATCATGGCGTTTGTGATCAAAGTAAAATAATTTGTAAAAGCAATGATCTTTCCGACTTCACTTAGTCCCCCATAAACCCGATAAGCACCCGCCAATATGACTAAAACTAAACCGATGTTCATCATTAAATTCATTAATGGATTAATGATTGCCATTTTTTCAGCCGCTTCTCTTTCATGCATTATCAAACGATGGTTGACATCTTCATATTTACTTTTTTCGTGTTTCGCTTTGGAAAGAGCCTTGATTATACGCATTCCTTGGGTATTTTCACGAACAACGGCAATCATTTTATCTTGTGCTTTTTGGACAAGATTAAAAAGAGAAATACCTTTTGTTGCCTTTTTGTATATTAAGATCGTGATAAATGGTAATGTACACAACATGACAAATGCCAAGTAAGGTTCCATGATAAAAGTTATGACTAAACCACCGATCAATAAGATCGGTGCTCTTACACCCATTCTCTGCATCATCCCGATCATCCGATGAACATTATATGTATCGCTGGTTAATCTTGATTCAAGAGATGCTGTGGTATATTGATCATATTGACGACATGACAAATTAATTGTTTTCGCAAAAAGATCATGTCTGATCTTAATAATCGCATCACGTGCTACTTTCGATGCTTTCCGATTGGCTATGATATCAAAAAACCATCCCAATAAAGAAATGATTATCATTAAAGCACCAAAAACAAATATTAAATTGATGTCTTTTACCGGAACGATACTATCAATTATATACGCCAATAGATAAGGAATCATTAAAGATGCGATAGCCGCAATCCCTTTAAGAAACAAACTGTTCGCAATATCAAACTTTAATGGTTTTAAATACTTCTTTAACATATCCATTTTCACTACCATCCTCACTAGTTCAACCATAAAATCAATAATCATTATATCAACTAATACCATTATATCGATATTTCATCATCGAAATTATCATAAATTAATGTATTAATCTATCAAATCATAAACAATTCCATAAAATAATTATGTATTATTGATCAGATTAGTCTTGTTTACTGTATTTTAATTTCTAAAAATTATCTCAAAGTTAGCTTATGATAAAGTAATTAAGATAAATGATAATTTGAATCAAAGAGTTATTTATAGTTTACTTCAAAGCAAACAACTAAATACAGAAAAGCTGACAATCCTTTGTGGTATCTTTGTTATCAAAAAGCCAAGAACAATTAAATAATCTATTTAATAATTAAATCAAAAAACGGGTATGATTGATCATTAAAATAGATTAAAAACACCTTTCGGTGTTTTTACTTAATAATTTTCGCTTAATAATTCAAAATAAGCTTGCGGATGATTACATACCGGACATTCTTTAGGAGCTGTCTTACCATAATGTAAATGACCACAATTACGACAAATCCAGACAGTTTCTTTTTCGCTTTTGAAAACTTCATTAGCTTCAATATTGGCAAGTAATTTCCGATATCTTTCTTCATGATGTTTTTCAATCTTGGCAACGCCTTCCATTCTTACAGAAATAGCGGTAAAGCCTTCTTCTCTGGCATCGGCTGCCATATTAGCATACATTTCTGTCCATTCATAATGCTCTCCACCAGCAGCGTCTTTAAGATTATCAACGGTTGTTGGGATATCATCACCATGCAATGCCTTAAACCATAATTTAGCATGTTCTTTTTCATTCTCTGCAGTTTCTAAGAAAAAAGCCGCTACTTGTTCATAGCCTTCTTTTTTTGCTTTACTGGCATAATAAGTGTACTTGTTACGTGCCTGTGATTCTCCAGCAAAAGCCTCTTGTAAGTTTTTTTCGGTTTTTGTGCCTTTTAATTCTTTCATCTTTCCTCCTTATTATCTATTTTATAGATTACACAATACTATATAAATATAACATTTTAAACTATCATTTGCATCTTTAATGATTAATATTTATTTAGTTCTCATGCGTTCTAAGGTTCGCATTAAAATGATACAGATCACTGCTGCTACTCCAGCTTCAATTAGCGCATTAACCGTAAAAGCTCCTACAACAAAGGGAACATAACTCTTAACCGCCTCACCTAGTCCGGCATTTGGAAAGAATATTTCTTTACCATTAAAATATAAACACGTATAAACTAATAACGAATGAATAAGTGTACTTACAAAAGCGACACTTCCATACTTAATAGTATTGTTTTTTTGTTTGATTAAAAATTTAACTAACAAACCAGCGAAAACACCAAATAACAAACGCGGTAAAACGGATACCAATGGATTAACAAATAATAGATCGATAGGAGTTATGGCACGGGTTGAAGCCACAAACCAACTTGTTAAGCCAAATACTAGTCCAACAATCGTGCCTCCTCTAACTTGAAACAACAAGGCTGCGATAATAACCGGAATATGTAAGATTGTCAATGAAACAGGACCGATTTGAATAATACCAATGTTGGGAATGACACCTAATATTATCGTAAGCGCGACTAACATTGCTAATTGCGTAAGTTCTTTAACTTTCATGTTATCCTCCTAATCTCTAAAAATTATATCAGTTTTAAAGATAGTTACAAGTTTAAACAGCCTCTAGAGTTTCTCCAACCAGCGCATTGATCACTAAGTCAGCTCTCTTATCATATGTTGTTTTTGATTTATTAATCAAAACCAAATAATTACCATGGAAATAATTGATTAGACTACAAGCTGGATAAACGGATAACGATGTCCCGGCCACGATTAAACAATCCGCCTGCATGATTGCCTTCAGTGATCCATCGATCACATCATCTTCCAGAGCTTCTTCATAAAGCACAACATCGGGTTTAATGATACCGCCACAACTACAGAAAGGAACACCTTTGGCATTTACGATATAATTAACATCATATGACTTATGACACTTCATACAATAATTACGATTCACATTCCCATGTAATTCATAAACATTCTTACTTCCTGCCTGATAATGAAGATTATCAATGTTCTGCGTAACGATTGCTTTTACTTTACCTGCTTTTTCTAATTTTGCCATCTTTAGATGGGCGCTGTTTGGTAAAGCATTCAAATAAATCATATTATTTTTATAAAAATCATAAAATGCCGCAGTATCTTTCATAAAGAAAGAATGACTCAACATTATCTCTAAGGGATACTTTAAAGTTTTAGTGCCTAAACCATTTGCACTTCGAAAATCAGGAATATTACTTTCTGTGGAAACTCCCGCACCTGTAAAAAAGACAATATTAGAACTTTTATCGATAATTTCTTTAAGTTTTATTAATTCATTCATTTTTATCACCCGTTTTATTATAAACCTTTATAAACAAGATACTTAACTAAATAGCTGTTTGATTAGATTATCTTATCCATTAAGATTAGGATTATTTCACCAAAAGAGTTGACTTACTTTAATTGCTAAGCATCGATAATCTTTGTTTAGTTAGATCTTACAATCGGTCATATCGCTAAACCAATACCGACTATGATAATACAAATAATGACATATTTACCTCTTAAAAAACTCATATACAAAATGTATATGAGTCTTATTATTTAAGATCAAACCAGGTATTATCCATTGTGTGACTCGATTATATTGAAGCGTGACAACTTTCTCATACTTTATTAATTTAATATATCAATAAAGATAACACGCTTATTTAACGAAATCGATCGCTTTTTGAGATATCATCAATACGATATCAACACATTTTTCCATATCTTCAACACAACAAAATTCGTTACGACCATGATAGTTTTGACCACCCGTTCCAAGATTTGGACAAGGAATACCTTTATAGGTCAAATCAGCACCATCGGTACCTCCTCGGATAGCGACACATTTTGGTTCCATCCCAAGTTCACTGATCGCCGCCTTAGCCAATTCAATGATATACATTTTATCGACAAACTCTTTTTTCATATTACGATAATCATCAGTAAGCACTACCTTAACAGTATCTGGTTGATAGCGATTATTTAGAAAAGCAGCATTATCAAGAAATTGTTGTTTTTGTTTGTTTAATTTATCAAGATCGTGATTTCGGATGATATAATTCATCTTAACGTATTCTACATCACCATTGATTTCCATTAAATGATTATATCCCTCATAACCATCAGTGTACTCAGGACGAGCGACAACCGGTAATAGAGCATGATATTCCATAGCTACATTAACAGCGTTGATCATCTTATCTTTCGCACTGCCGGGATGCGTACTTAAACCTTTAATTTCAACAGTAGCACTTGCGGCATTGAAATTTTCATATTCAATCTCATTTGGCTTGCCACCATCCATGGTATAGGCAAAATCACAGGCAAAGCCATCTGTGTCAAATTTTATTGTGCCTCTGCCAATCTCTTCATCGGGAGTAAATGCGATCTTGATCAAACCATGTTTTACTTCCGGGTGTTGGATCAGATGTTCCATAGCTGCTAGGATGACCGCTACTCCGGCTTTATCATCTGCACCCAATAGCGTAGTACCATCTGTAACTATCAGGGTCTTACCAAGATAGTCACTTAATTGTGGGAATCTTTCAACAGTAGTAATAACATCTTTATTAAGCACAA
>Ga0172378_10003361_pt1 | contig 15055 bp, 13 predicted proteins | sample GrowelOW332metaG_FD_119755 | JGI IMG/M metagenome (GOLD analysis project Ga0172378, IMG submission 119755) | Groundwater microbial communities from an aquifer near a municipal landfill in Southern Ontario, Canada - Pumphouse #3_1 metaG | ecosystem: Environmental > Aquatic > Deep subsurface >... | reverse complement strand
TGTGATAGAATTCAGGATTTTCACGAATTTTACGAATATCAAGCATGGAGAAGCCTCTTTTGGTAAAAAAATCAATCAAAATTTAGTTAATATTACAAAAATACGGGAATATCTCTTTTATTGAATGGGTATTCTCAACACTGTTTTCACTCCTTTTTAGGGGTTCTTTCATTATGACAAATCGTTACCAAGTGTTATTCAGATTTCTTTCTTTTGTTGGACTCTCTCCAAATACTTGCCGTAGAGTCGGTTTTATTGGTTCGTCTATAATTATCATAGGCTTTTTGTTTATCCTATCGGGTTGTTATAGTTTTACTGCAAGTACTTTACCAAGCCATATCAAAACGGTTCATATTTTTGAAGTGGATGATAAAACGTTAGATCCTGTTCTTGCTAATAATTTACGAACAGGTATTTTAGAATTGTTTCGAAAAAATGCAGGATCTGTACGCATCGTTAATGACGAAGCTTCTGCAGATTTTAAGATTTCTCTTTTAAGCTATTCCAATAAGCCAGATAATTATAATAGCTCAGATCAAGTGGAAACTTATCGTGTCACGATTCGTGTGAGTGTTCTTTTTTATGACAACGTGAAAGATCGTGTGATTTATGAAGAAAAGAATCTTTCTGCAGATGGCATTTACGATGTGCAAGCAAATGAAACGGAAGATCGTCACGGGCAAACAAGAGCGATTGAAAAATTACAAGACCTTATTATTACAAATGCTCTAGCCAAGTGGTAGAACATTTTTGATCGTTTTTGTCAAAGTAGCTTAATCGTGTATTTCAGCTTTTAAATTTTCAATTGTTCTTTCAAAGGCTGGAGTGGCTTCCATTTCTTTTCTAATCGTTTTGATCGCATGAACTACCGTGGAATGGTCTTTACCGCCAAAACGAGTTCCAATGCTTTGTAGACTCAGTGTTGTTAATTCTTTCATTAAAAACATGGCGACTTGTCTTGCATGAGCAATTTCTTTCGTACCACGACCAGGAGCCAGAAGCTTTTCTTCAGGAACTTCGAAATGTCTTGAAACGGCATTTACAATAGAATCCATGCTAACTCTTCGACGTATTGTCGGGACAATATCTGCAACTACTTTTCGAGCGAGGTGGATGTCTATGTCGTGGTGCATGATGCTTGCTTGAACCGTTAACTTAATGACTGCACTTTCTAAGAATCGTACATTACTTTCGATATTTTCTGCGAGATACAAAATGACTTCGTCATCAATATCAATATGCTTTTCCTCGGCTTTTTTTCTGAGGATGGCTTCTCTCGTTTCCAAATTGGGAGGTTGGATATCCACGGTGAGGCCCCATGAAAAACGGCTCACAAGACGATCTGAAAGACTTTTGACCTCGACCGCTGGTGCATCAGAGGTAAGAACAATTTGTTTCCCTGCTTGGTGCAGAGCGTTGAAAATATGAAAAAACTCATTTTGAGTTTCATCTTTTCCGCTCCAGTTTTGAATGTCATCGATTAATAAGACATCGACTTCATTGCGGTAGAAGGCAGACATTTCAGTAATGCGTTGGTCTCTAACGCTTTTTATATACTGCTGTTGAAAGTCATAGGCTGTTAAATAGCGTACTCTTTTAGGATTATCGCTTTCTAACACGTAATTTCCTATGGCTTGCAATAAATGAGTCTTTCCTAGCCCCGAGGCTCCATAAATAAATAGAGGATTATACTTATTTCCATCTGGGTTTTCTGCAACAGCAAAGGCTGCATTAAAGGCCAATTGGGCTTTATCTCCAGGAATAAAATTTTCAAATCGATAAATGCTATTTAAGGGTACACTTGGAGTAAATTCTTTAATTGAACTATTGCTATAAGAAGAAGGTTCTACCAGTACGGAAGCATGTCGAAAATCTAAGTCAACATGTTTCCCATTAGCCTCTTCCCAGCTGATTTCTGTAAGAAGCTTATAGGGGGCGATTTCTTTAAGATCTAAGTCAGAAGGGGCAATAATCGTTGCGTGATTGTTATTAAGAGAAGCAATTTTTAATTTGGAAAATAGAGTTATAAAAATAGAGCTAGATATTTTATTACGTAATACATTTAAGCTTTTTTCCCATTGGGTCTGCATTTTCTAGTGCCTCTCGCTCTAAGAAGTGATTAGAACGCTTTTAAATTAAACAAATATTCAAGTATTTTCCCTACAATTTAGTATTATTGGATCATGATTTCTTGGATAAAAATATTTGGTCAGTACTTTTGGCTTGGTTTGCTTTTTTGGGCAGGTATTTTCCTTTGGTTTCGTTATAGAGCTTATCCTCTTTACCTCAAAAAGATGCTACGTACTGGTAAAAACTGGGTTTATATTCCTTTGTGGTGGAAGAATAATCAAAAAAAACATATGCAAATTAAATTTGTTGGTGTATTATTACTTCTTCTAACCATTTTTTTTAGCGCCTCATCCCTTTATTGGCTTATTCCGCTTAGTTCTTGGGTGTTCTTTGTTGGCTTAGCTTTTTTTACTATTCTAGCCGTTTTCTTTGCTCGCTGGTCTATTCGATATGTAGGTAATTTAGAGCAAGAGTGTTATTTCTTTGAATATCGCAAGCAAGTTTTTAAGGATCAAAAAGAGGGGAAAAAAATACAAGATACAGATATTCGTAATCGAACGACTTGGTTTTTTCAAAGTCATTTGAAGAGAGCTGATGAACATGGGCGTTTCTTACAATACATAGTATCTATGTCAAAATCGCAAAAAAAACCTAAGGATTTATACGCAGAGGCTATGTTTCATGATTAAAAAAAATTCTCCTGATTTTTGTTTCGCTAAAAATATTCTATTACAAGTCTCTCGTACTTTTGCTCTTAACATCAATGTCTTATCTGGCCTTTTGCACCAATCAGTATTGCTTGCTTATTTATTCTTACGCATTGCAGATACTATTGAAGATGATCCTGATCTTGCTGCCACAGAAAAAGAAAAATTATTAAAGTATTTTGCCTCTATTTTTGAAACTCCAGAAGTAGATCCTAAAAGAGTGGATCTCTTTTTGAGTATGCTCCCGTCTCAGTGGATTCAATCTAAAGATCCTAATCATTTATTGACTTGTCGAACACCAGTGGTTATTGGCTTATGGAGCGAACTTCCATTAGGGAATAGAAAGATTATTCAGAAAGTGATTATAGAAATGTGCCAAGGAATGGCAAAATTTGCCTTAAAACAAGAACAGCAGCTGGCTCAAGGTTGGTTTACCATAAAGAAAACTTCTGAATTAGATCAGTATTGTTATTATGTGGCAGGTATTGTTGGAAAAATGCTATCCCAATTATTCTTTATTGACAGTCGTTTTATTGATGTAGAAACTTTTGATGACTTAAAAAAGTGGGATGTGAGTTTTGGCTTAGCTCTTCAAGTTACGAATATTATTAAAGATGTTCGAGAAGATGCTTCTCGAAAAGTATGTTTTATCCCAGAAGAAATTTGTTGGCGTCATGGGTTAAAAAATTCTTATGATATTTTTGAACCTGATGTGAGTCCAGATGTACGTTCTGCTATTATGAAAGAATTAGTGGATAAGGCGTGGTCTCATTTAGATGATTCGATTCGTTATGTATTAAAGATTCCTCGTGTAGATCGTCGTATACGTCTTTTTTGTTTGTGGCCTCTTTTTATGGCAGCAGAAAACTTGTCTTTGATTGGGGACGGTAAAATTATTTTTGATTCTGAAGAAAAAGCAAAGATTTCTCGTAGTACTGTTAAAAAGATTATTAAAGACACATCGCTTCATTTTTATTCAAATCGTTGGATTGAAAAGGAATATTCAAGGTTACGCCCATGAACAACAATTGGATTAACAAGATAAAAACCTTAAAGTTTCAAATAGGCTTAGGTATTTTTGGGCTGATTGCTGACCAAATAACAAAAATATGGGCTGTTCTGAGGTTTACAAACGAGGATGGGACACTTACTCGTGAAATGATTCCAATCATTACCATCGCCAATGAACCGTTGTTACGTTTTCAATTAGTGTATAATGAAGGGGCGGCGTTTAGTTCTCGTCCTCAAGATATCATGCCTTTTTTACCTCCTGTTGTATTCTTTTTGTTGATGTCTATCATTGCGCTATCGGTTTTAATATGGTTCTTTCGTACTATTGATTATCGAGATTGGGTTTCCCGTTTAGGGGTGATTATGATTATCTCTGGGGCATTAGGAAACTTTATCGATCGAATGAGATTGCAAAAAGTGGTTGATTTTATTGATTGTGATTTCCCAGATTTTATTATGGCGCGGTTCCCGACATTTAACGTGGCGGATAGCTTTGTGACTGTTGGTGTGATTCTCGTTTTTCTATCTCCAGTATTACTGAAAAAGATTCATCAGCAAATTAAATTGGAGAAGGAAATAAAAAAATGATTTGTTTTAAAGTAGGTGAGTCTCAAGCTGAAGAGCGAATCGATCGTTTCCTTCAAGCTCAATTAAAGGATTTTTCTCGTACCGATATACAAAAGCTTATCGCTGCGGGTTCAGTTCTTGTGAATGGATCCACGATTTCAAAGAACTTCAGATTAGAGCCTGAAATGGAAATACAGGTGCTTGCGCTCCCTAAAAAAGAAGAATCAAATTTAGAACCAGAAGATATTCCATTAAATATTATTTATGAAGATGATGATATTGTCGTGATTAATAAACCAAGACAATTAGTCGTTCACCCTGGAAGTGGTGTTCGTACAGGGACTTTGGCTGCTGGCTTGTTATATCATTTTAAGGAAAATTTATCTCAAGTGAATGGCCCTTTACGTCCAGGTATTGTTCACCGTCTTGATAAAGATACTCCTGGTTTGATGGTGGTTGCTAAAAATGATAAAGCTCATTTATCATTAGCTTCTCAACTAGAAAATCGCACTTTACATCGAACATATAAAGCTTTAGTTTGGGGACAGCCCCGAGATTTAGAAGGGACTATTGATGCTCCCATCGATCGTGATCCTAAAAACCGCCTAAAAATGGGTATAGTTTGGGGCGGTAAAGAGGCGAGAACTCATTATAAAATTCTTGAGTTTTTCACTTTTGCTTCTTTACTTGAATTAGAATTAGAAACAGGACGAACACATCAAATACGTGTGCATAATCGCTATATGGGAAATCCAGTTTTCGGAGACCCTTTGTATGATGGACGAGATAATTGCCTTATGCGAGTTCCTCCTTTAGTGAGAGATGTCGCCAGCGAAGCTTTAGAAAAAAGCCCTGCACAATTATTACAAGCTGTTAAATTGAGTTTAATTCATCCAAGTACAGGCAAAATGGTAACTTTTGAAGCACCACTTGAAAAACCTTTTGAAGATGTTTTAAAGTACCTTCGAAAAGAAGCTCCTTGTGATAATCCAAGTTTTAATCAGACATTTTTCAAAGATTTCGAAAGTGATAGGCGTTATATTGACGTAGAAGAAGTGGTTGAAGAAGATCCTTATCTTTATGAAGAAGAACCTGTAAAAGAACGCATGACGCGTGCTGAACGTTTACTTAAGAAGAAAGAACGTATTGCTCGTAGAAAAGAATTTGAAATCGAAAAACGTCGTAAAAAAGAAGAAAGAGAAGCCATTCGAAGGGGCGAAATTCCTTCTGAATACATTGTTCCTGGCTATGAGCCAACAATAGATCCGAATTTATTAGGTTAAAGATGAGTTCAATTCCATTATCTGAGTCTTATTTTTTTATTGGTTTAGCTGGTTCTGGAATGAGTGCCATTGCTCAGTATTTGGCTGGGAAGGGACATTCCATCGGTGGCTCTGACAGGCAATTTTCTTCTACAACGCCTCCCTTGGTGCAAAAACAATTGCAGGAAATGGGAATACAATGTTTTTTACAAGATGGGTCTGGTGTTTCTGCAACCTATTCTGCAGTGGTCGTGAGTTCTGCTATAGAAGATACCAATCCTGATATTGTTCAAGCGAAAGCACTTGGGCTAAAAATTTTGCATAGAAGTGAAATCCTTGCTTTAATTTCAAAAAGTGTTAAGACGATTGCTGTAAGTGGTACGAGTGGGAAAAGTACTGTAACGGCGATGATTTTTCATGTATTAGATTATGCGGGCCTTTCTCCCTCTATGATTACTGGAGCTGGTTTAGTTTCTCTTGAAAAAAAAGGGAAGATCGGTAATGCAGTTGCAGGTTTTGGTGAATGGTTAGTGGTTGAAGCCGATGAAAGTGATGGTACTTTAATTCGATATGAGCCAGAAATAGGCTTGATTTTAAATTTGGACAAAGATCATAAGGAACTCACTGAATTAAACGAAATTTTTACCACTTTTTCTCATCACGTGGTAGATCGAGGCAAAACCTTAATTGTAAATGATGCACATCCTAGAGCAAAAGAATTTAGTGCTGGGCGAGAGTTTGATTTTGGTTCTGAAAATCATGTTGGTGTCCAAGGAACCGATTTTTCTGCGATTGGAACAGGAATCCGTTTTAGAGTGCGGTACCAAAATGAATTAGTTCGTTTTGATCTTCCTTTTCCTGGCCGTCATAATATGGAAAATGCGCTTGCTGCTACGGCAGTGGCTCTTCGAGTAGGGGTTTCTTTAAAAACGATTTCTGAAGCATTATCTTCATTTTCTGGAATTTACCGTCGGCATCAAATATTAGGCACTTTTTCAGGGATTACCTTAGTCGATGATTTTGCGCATAATCCTGCAAAAATTGCCGCCAGTTTACGTAGTGTGGAAGCTTTTACAGAAGGTCGTGTGATCGCTTGGTTTCAACCACATGGTTACGGGCCCACTCGCTTTTTACGAAAAGATTTAGTCTCTGAGATCAAAGGCGCATTGCGTGTTTCAAATACGGATTCTCAAAACGACTGTATTTTCTTTAGTGACATTTATTATGCTGGTGGCACCGTTGTAAAAGATATTTCGAGTGCAGACTTAGTAGATGATTTACTGGAAGAAGGTGTAGAAGCCCATTATTTTGCAGATAGAAAAGAATGTGCAAAAGAAATGGTTCGTTTAGCAGAACCTTCAGATTGCATCTTGTTGATGGGAGCGAGAGACCCTAGTTTAGGTGAGTTCGCTTTATATGTAAAAGAATTGTTGGAAAACTTAAAATAAAAACGTTTCGTCTTTACTAACGTACATACAAATTCGGTTTCTATTGTGCTGTTTTGCTTGGTACAGAGCTTTATCTGCTTTACCAATTAAAGATTCTACAGAATCCGATTTTTCTCTTTCAGCAAAGCCAATACTCACAGTGACATGTACAATTGCTCCAGAGGGTAATTTAATTTCTTTTTTTTCAATATTAGCTCTAATACGTTCGGCAATGACTTTCGCGTTTTCACTTGTAGTTCCTGGTAAGAACACAGAAAATTCTTCTCCTCCAAAACGAACAGGCATATCTGAAGGCCTTAAACTTTCGTTTAATGTGCGAGCAATTTCCACCAATACCACGTCACCTGCTAAATGACCATATGTATCATTGATTCTCTTAAAAAAGTCAATATCAATCATAAAAGCACAAAGCCTAAAATCACCAGCATGGCTTCTTTTGAGTTCTCTGGTGTACATCTCTTCAAGCCAACGTCTATTATGAAGACTTGTGAGAGTATCTATTTGGGAATATTGTTCAATGCAACGAATATGATATTGATCTTCACATACGACTTTATTGCTATAGCGCACACGTTGACTTAAAAGATGTAAAAAATTAAGGCATAAATCATGGGATGCATTCAGCATCGCTAAAGTAGTTGGCGCTGAGATAATCAAAACTTTACATTTTGTACTAGAAATCACCCAAGCACTTGGATTACAATTGTCGAAAATCGACATTTCACCAGCGCAACCACCTTCTTCAATATAATCTGCTAAAACTCCATCGATGGAATCAATGTGAACTTCAAGTTTCCCTTCCAGTAAAACGACTAGTTTTTTGTCCGTTTTAGAAGGATCAATCAGAACAAATCCTTGTTCTACTTCATCAATGGAAGAGTGAAGTAAATAACCAATTACGCTTTCATAACAGACATTATGAAAAACCTTTAAACGAGAAAATTCTTGTTTAGATATGGGAAATTTGGAAATATTTTCTTCAAACATATATATATTATACTTTTTTACTCTTTGTATTGGACGTGTTTTTTTGTACAAATAGGCATAAATCATCTTTTTATTAAGGTTTTATGTCAAAAAGGGCTTCTTTTCATCTTTTAAAGGAGTATGATGTGCCCCCTTTATTAATAAAGTCTGTCTGGAAAGACCATGATTTAGTGGATATATTCATCAATGAACATTATTTTCAAAAAATTGCTAAAAGCATTTCATTAGATGAGGTTCCAAAAAATACTCGAGTGATTGATGGGGCAGAAAAAGCAATCATTCCTCCTTTTTACAATGCTCATACTCATGCTGCGATGACTCTTTTAAGAGGGTATGCTGATGATATGAGTCTTTTTAAATGGCTTTCGGAATACATTTGGCCATTAGAAGCAAAACTAACACGAGAAGATGTATACTGGGGATCTCGTTTAGCCATTTTAGAAATGATCAAGTCAGGGACCGTTTTTTTCTCCGATATGTATTGGAATCGGGAAGAAACCATTCGTGCGGTAATTGAGATGGGTGTTCGGGCAACTATTGGAGTGACTTTTGCTGAAAATTTAATGTCTCCGAAAAGTATTGAAGATAATTTTGATTTTTTAGAAAAAAATGCGGCTTGTCATGAACGAATTCAACTTGCTGTCATGCCGCATGCCGTTTATACTGTTGGTGACGTTTTATGGAGGCGATGTGCTGAAACGGCTCAAAGATTAGGGCTTGTTTTACATACGCATCTTGCAGAAACAACAGAAGAAGTAGAAAACTGTATTCAAAAAACAGGAAAAACACCTGTTCAGTATTTAGATTCTTTAGGGGTTTTGAATCAAAATGTGGTGCTCGCTCATGCGATTCATTTGACTCCAGAAGATATAGATATTCTTCAAAAAAGAGACGTGACTCTTGTTCATAATCCATCATCTAATATGAAATTGTCTAGTGGAAAAATGAATATTTCAGCTTTAATGAAGGCAGGTATTCCAATTGCTCTTGGGACAGATGGAGCTTCTTCTAATAATAATTTAGACATGAGAGAAGAAATGAAGTTTGCTGCTTTACTAGCAAAAGTGGATGGTGGACCTGAATTACTTAGCGCAGATGAAGTTTTTCATATGGCTACGGTGCAGGGTTCTAGAGCTTATCAAGTAAATGCGGGGCTTATAGAAGAAGGGAAACTGGCCGATGCAATTCTTTTAGATCTTAATAATGAAAGACTAATTCCCAACCATCATCTGGTTTCAAATTGGGTTTATGCAGCTGACGCACGCTGTATAGACAAAGTGATTTGTCATGGACAAATTTTAATGGAAAATAAATCTGTTGAAAATGAAATTGAAATTTTAGAGAGAGTAAAAAAGTTTGCGGCGAAAAATTAAGATTTATTTTTGAATCAGTAAATTCAGTTAAAAAGAAGTTTTAAGTTTTATATCAATTATTTTCGTTGAGATTTTGAACTATCCTCTTTTGAAGAAGAGGATTCTTTTTTTTCGGGGTTTTGTTCTTGAAGTTTTTTAACTTCTTCTGCGGCTTTTGTTTGGATCATGGAAATTTGAGTCGAAATATCTTTTGCCGCTAATTCTTTATACAATTCGTAACTAATGGAAGAATTTCTTGTTTGATGTAAAGATCCAGAGAATGGTAAATAGTGAATAATTGTTAAAAGTACAAAGCAAATAATTAAACTTTTAGCAAGGCCGAAAAGAGCGCCACCCAGTCGATTCAATCCATTTAAAGGAGTTTTTTTGATCCACCGATCTAAAATAAAAATAAAAGTATAAATCGAAAATAGAGGAATTAAAAAGCCTCCTATTACACATATCATTCGAATCGTGGTTTGTGTTAGATCAAAATTCGAAGAAATAAATGGCCCCGCAATATCGTAACCATAATAGGCTCCAATAGCCGCAATAATCCAAGCAACGAGTTTAAAAATACTTTTAAATAAACCAGCCCATATTCCAAGAAATGTAAACAAAGTAACGATAATTAAGCAAGTAATGTCTATCCAATTCATAAAGGCTCAATTTAGTATAAATAGGGAGGTAGATGCAGCTACAATAATCCCTGTAATAAATCCAACTGCTAGATACAAATAAGACTTGTGCTTCTTTTGAGGTGGCGGTTCAAATTTGGATTCTGGATGACTTAATGAATCTAACCATTGCCCCATATATACATCTAGTTGACGAGGAAATCCTTCCATAATTTTAGAAAGTTCATCTGCTGCTTCTTGAGCGGATTGGAATCTTTTAGAGGGTTTCTTTTCAAGTATTTTACAAACGAAGCGACGCAGGGCATGAGGTACTTGTTTTGGAAATAAGTTTTTGTGAATTTTTACATTTAAAATGTATTGAGTGGTGAGTTCCATGGTTTCACCACGAAAAGGGTGTTTCCCTGTGAGCATTTCAAAAGCAATAATTCCAAGGCTAAAAAGATCAGAATGAAGCGTTACTTTTTTTCCAGTAATTTGTTCTGGACTCATATAGGCGGCTGTGCCGAGAACGCTTCCTGGAAGAGTCATGTCTTGAGTTGCTCCAGCGTTTCGAGCAATTCCAAAATCCAAAAGCTTGATTCGTCCAATTTTATCCACCATCATGTTACTTGGCTTTAAATCACGATGGATAATCTTTCTTTGATGAGCGTAGGCTAGTACTTGTAGAATCTCATGTAAAAAATAAAGAGTCGCAAATAGCGGAGGAGTAGGGGAGACATCTAAAATTTCACGTAGTGTCTTTCCATGAATAAATTCCATTGCTAAAGACAAACGCCCTGTGCGTTCCTGCCAAAGAGAATAAGCGTGGACAATGTTTGGGTGTTTTAGATGTGCTAAAAGGGAGGCTTCTCTTTGAAATCGTAAGTTTAACTCTTCATAAGCAGTTAAATTTGGAATCATTTGCTTTACAATAACCATTCGATCTAAGGAAGGGTCGTGACAAAGCCAAATATCTCCCATGGCTCCTTGTCCAATTTTTTGAGTCGGAGAATAACCACCAATTTTTTCAGGTTTTGATTTTTTTCTGCTTTTTCCAGAAGAAGATTGAGTTGCCATAAGGCAAATATAATAACTCTTCTAAAAATTAATCATCAAGATAAATACGATGGTGTTTTGTTTTAGGGTCTAGATCAGGATAATCTAAAATATAATGAAGACCTCTTGATTCTTTTCGGCAAAGAGCGCTCTTTAAAATAAGCTTAGAGTTTTGCACTGCGTTTCGGAAGGCAAGAAAATCAATATTCTTTGGACCTTTCTTTACAAGAGTTTTATTAATTTCTTTTTCGAATTCGTAGATGACGTTTAAACCTTGATTTAATCCTTCGACTGTACGAACGATTCCACAATAATTCCACATGGTTTTTTGAAGGATCAAACGTCGTTGTTTCCATATATTTCCGTCAGTGAGAACAATTTTTTCTAAACGAATTTTTGGAGGTGTAAAATCACTGCTGATCAAATTACTTTTAAGAATGTTTTCTATAGCGCGAAGAGCGAAAATAACGCTTTCTAGAAGAGAGTTGGAAGCAAGTCTGTTTGCCCCATGAACTCCTGTTGCAGCGACTTCACCACAGGCATATAAACCTCTTATTTCCGTGCGAGACCAAGAGTCTACAAGAATGCCGCCACACATATAGTGAGCCGCAGGAACAACAGGAATCCAGTCTTTCGTCATATCAATTCCGACTTCTAAACATTTAGCATAAATATTTGGGAATTGCGTCTTAATGTCTTTAGGAGATCTTGCGGTCACATCTAAAAACATGTTTGGCTCACCTGTTTTTGCCATTTCACGATGAATGGCTCTTGCCACAATATCTCTAGGTGCAAGAGAGCGAAGTGGGTGAACGGAATTCATAAATTCTTCACCCTCTTTATTTTTTAGAATTCCGCCAAAACCACGAACGGCTTCGGAAATGAGAAAAGTCTTTTTTAATTTTGGTGCATAAAGAGAGGTGGGGTGAAACTGCATGAATTCAATATCTTGAAGAGCGGCCCCCGCGCGCGATGCAATGGCCATGCCCTCTCCAGAACTATCGGCTGGATTAGTGGTATGGAGCCAGAGGCGTCCAGCTCCTCCAGTTGCTATGATTGTCGCTTTAGCAAAAATCGCTTGCATCTTTCCTATTTTTTGATGAATGATTTTTGCCCCGATACACCTTTTGTTTTCACCCTCTCCGTCACAGATTAAATCATAAGCCACAGAGTTTTCAATAAAATGAATATTAGGCCTTGAATGAAGTTCAAATAGCAAGGCTCTCATCATTTCTTTTCCAGTGAGATCTGCTGCATGAAGAATTCTTTTATGGCTATGCCCACCTTCTAAATGTAAGTCGAAAGGGATATTATCTTCATTTTTTTCTGCTGGAGTAAATTTTACTCCCCATTTTACAAGTTGACGAATAGTTGAGGGACCATTTTGGGTTAAAATACGGACTACTTCTTTTTTACATAGCCCAGCACCAGCTTCTAGTGTATCGTTGATATGTAGTTGAAAAGAGTCTGTTTTAGCGGTAACAGTAGCAATGCCACCTTGCGCATAGTTTGAAGAACCGTCTGGTTTAGCTCCCTTGGTCAAGAGAATGACTGAAAGCCCTTTATCTGCAGCGTGAAGGGCTGCACTTAAACCAGAAACACCTGCGCCAATCACTAAAATATCATACAATTTAGGCCTCTGAGGCTAAGAGTGAAATGCAGGGGAATAAATAGAAAAAAAGGGGGTATAAAACTAGATTTATTTTACAGAAAGGATAATTTATTGCTACATTGACCCTCGTCAATTTTTATGGAGTTTTCTCTATGTTAACGTGGATTAATGAAAAAGCAAAATGGATTATCGTTGTCTTTGCCGTAGGCATTGTTTTAGGTCTTTTAGCGATGGATCGTCTTCCAGACCAGGCTATCCAGTACCCGATAGGAAAAGTGGATGGTGAAAAAATATCATACGAAAATTTTGACTCTCGCTTAAAAATGATTGTTGCAAATCGTTATGAGGGAGTTCATTTAGAAGAAGAACAGTATTCTAAGTTAAGGCAAGATTTATTTCAATCCTTCGTTCGTCAACATTTACTTACTCAAGTCATGGAAGATGCTGAACTAGAAGCTTCTGTTGTTGAAATGAAAGCTGAAATCCAACGTAACCCAGATCTTATCCGTGGTATGGTTGGGCAAGAAGCTCAACAACGCATTTATGCTATTCAATCTTCTGCAACTAGTGCGGAAGACGCAAACCAACGCATGCAAGCCTATATTGCCACTTTGCCAAAATTCCTTTTAGACTCTACTTTCGATAAAGCTTCATTTGATCAGTGGTTAAATACTCCTGAAGCTTATGAATGGCAAGCCATGATGAATTATGAGAAGGATCTTAAATCGTCCTCTATTCCTCTAAAACAAATGCAAGTTTTTGTTACTGCTAATTTGCATCCAACATCACTTGAATCTCGCTATAATGTAGAACGTCGTTTAACTGATTATGATCTTGAAGTTGCTGTTGTAAATGGCTCTGATTTTGTCGCTCCAGAGTCTTCTGTGGATAGTGTTGTTATTTCTGCTTATTTCAACGCTTTTGATAGCTTCTATGTTGAAAAAGATTTAATGAAATTAAAGTATGCCGTTTTACCTATTGAACCTACAGCTACAGATGAAGCAAAAATCAGAGAATATGCAATGACCTTGTATTTCCAATTGACTGATTCTACAAGTACTACAAACTTTGAAGAACTTGCTCGAATTACTTCGGAAGATCCAGCTAGTGCAGAACAAGGTGGTGCTTTAGGAGACTATACTGCACGTGGTGCATGGGTCAAAGAATTTGAAGATGTTGCTTTCTCTTTAGATTCAGGAGCTATTTCTGAACCTGTTCGTACAAAGTATGGTTTCCATATCATTCAATCTCATGGTAAAAAAACAGACTCTACAGGTGTTGAGTTAGTTAAAGCTTCTCATATTCTTTTAACAGTAACAGCTTCTTCCGAAACAATTGATAGTCTTGAAAACATCATGGAAGACGTTAGAACAGCCTTCCAGAGCTCAGAAAATTTTGATGCTGCTGCAAAAACAAAGAATCTTCAGGTTCTTAGCTCAGACTGGTTGAGCAAAGGTGATCAGATCTCTAGCTTAGGTTATGTTTCTGGTCTTACTGCTTATGCTTTTGCAAATAAGGAACGTCCAGAAACTTCATCTGGTCCTATTTCAAGTGTATTAAAGAACAAAAATTTTGTAGTAATTGCTTCTAAAACAGATAGTTTAGTGGCTGGCTCTCGTAGCTTAAATGCGTTCTATAACGATATTAAATCAAAGCTTCTTCAGAAGAAGTCAGCTGAAAATGCTGCTGCTTACTTAAATTCTGTCGCTGCAAAAATTAAAGAACAAGCTGTGGCTAAGGTCGATAGCACTGCTCAAGATTCGTTAGCTCAAGATTCAGCAAGTGCTACAATGCCTGTTATTGAAAAAGTCAAATTTGAAAAGACTGTTGCTTCTGTTGATGGCTTTGTTCCAGGATTTGGATTTAGTAATCCAATGCTTTCCTCTGTTTTGAAAAATCAAAAGGTAGGGGAATGGGGACCAGTAATCACAACAGATCGTGGCGCTGTCATGCTAAAGATTAATTCTAAAAAGCAACCATCAGAAGACGCAGTTGAAGCTGCAATTAAAGAAGAATTAGGAAATGTGTTCCGCTTTGATGCAAGCGTCGCGTTTAATAGTTATGTAACTTCTTTGGAAACTGGTGCAAAAGTAGAAGATAATTTAGACCTTTACTATAAAGACTAATTTTTATATTATTGTCGCACCATTTGGCGTGTTCGTCTAGTGGTCTAGGACGCTGGCCTCTCACGCCGGTAACATGGGTTCGAGTCCCATACACGCTATTTTTATTAACCTCGCTACGAAAAAGTAGCGAGGTTTTTTGTATTTCTTCAAAACCGAGAGCTAGGCTGGCGGTCCAAAATAAGCCTTCTGGCGATGATGAAATGAATAAAAAATCCTTTGATTATATTTGAAACGCGGCCT
>Ga0172378_10003360_pt1 | contig 15056 bp, 10 predicted proteins | sample GrowelOW332metaG_FD_119755 | JGI IMG/M metagenome (GOLD analysis project Ga0172378, IMG submission 119755) | Groundwater microbial communities from an aquifer near a municipal landfill in Southern Ontario, Canada - Pumphouse #3_1 metaG | ecosystem: Environmental > Aquatic > Deep subsurface >... | reverse complement strand
TCAGGACATATTGTAGTTGTCAGCAGTATTTCAGGAAAATTTGGGTTTCCTATGAGAACAGCTTATACAGCATCTAAACATGCCCTTCAGGGTTTTTTCGAATCACTTAGGACTGAGATAGTAAAAGATAATATTAATGTAACTATTGTATCTCCTGGCAGAATCAGGACTGATATTTCGATGCATGCCATAACAAAAGATGGCAGCCCCTACAGAAAGATAAATAATGGTCAGGCCAATGGTATGGAACCGGATCTTTGTGCAGATAAGATTATCAGAGGAATTAAAAGAAATAAAAAAGAAATACTGGTTGGGCGTAAAGAATTACTGATGGTTTATATTCATCGTTTTCTTCCCTGTCTCTATTATAAGATCGTGACGAGAATAGGGAATTGATAAATAATTATAAATTTGTGTTTCAATTAAACCGAATAAAAGGATAGCTATGGGAAAAAATATATCAGGAATCCAGCAGGTAGGTATTGGTGTTTCGGATGTTCAAAAATCATGGAAGTGGTATCGTGAGAAACTGGGAATGGATATAAGTATATTTGAAGAAAAGGCAGTGGCCGAATTTATGTTGCATTATACTGAAGGTAAAGTTCGTAACAGATATGCTGCACTTGCCATAAATATGGAAGGTGGAGGAGGTTTTGAAATATGGCAGCATCTTGATTTTACGCCCCGAGTTCCTGAATTTGATGTTAAACTTGGTGATACCGGAATTTTTATCTGTAAAATGAAATGTCTTGATATCAATAAGGCCTGGGAAGGTCACAAATCAATGAATGTTAAATTGTCGGGGCCTGTAAGTAAAGATCCTCAGGGTCATCTTCATTATTATCTTTCAGATCCATATAATAATATTTTTGAAATAGTGGAAGAGTCTGAATGTTTCCTTGAGCAAAAATCATTAAATGGGGGAGTGGCAGGAGTTGTTGTTGGCGTTTCGGATATAGATGAGTCAATGAAAGTATATTCAGATATTTTGGAATATACAGAAATCGTATATGATAAAACAGGTGTATTTGAAGATTTTTCTGTATTACCCGGTGGGAATGAAAAATATCGTCGTGTTCTTTTAAAACATAAACCACGAAAAGGCCCTTTTTCAAAATTATTAGGACCAACTCAGATCGAGCTGGTTCAATCTATGGATCGTCAGCCTAAACCTGTTTTTCAGGGACGTATATGGGGTGAGCTTGGTTTTATTCATCTTTGTTTTGATGTTAGCGGACTTTCTGATATTAGAAAAGATTGTACTGCAAAAGGTTTTCCTTTTACTGTTGATAGTGGTGATCATTTTGATATGGGAACAGCTGCAGGTAGCTTTGCTTATATATCAGATCCTGACGGGACTCCTATAGAGTTTGTGGAAACACACAAGGTCCCTATATTTGAAAAGCTGGGAATTTATCTGCATCTGGAGAAAAGGGATCCTTTAAAATCTTTCCCTTCATGGATAATAAAAGCTTTACGGTTTAGCCGGATAAAAGACTGAAATTTGTCTTCCGGCAAATTAACGACATGTAATAGTAAACAAAAGACGCATAATTATGCGTCTTTTGTTTACTATTCTCCGTTGCATGAGAAAAGTAAATGCCCGTCGCATCATAAGCGACACAAAAACAATTAATTATTTTGTAAAATAAAGTTTTGCCTGTAATCTTTTTTTCTATTTTAGAAGCTTGTTTCCATCCTTAAGAAGATGCCGTCATTATCGGTAAACCCACGGTTCATATATGAGCCAACTACTTGATGTACATATTCTATTCTGATTATTTTAAATATGTTTGTAAGACCAATTCCAACCTCTGCATAGGGCTTGTTAATTTCATTATGATAATCGTCCGGGAGATCAAACACTCCTTTATATGCAGAATTAAGATCACCGTAGTGACATTTTACAGAGACTACTTCTCTTAATTTAAATTTTTTTATAAAAGGGACACGATTTAGAAGAATTCCTCCTCCGTTAATATGAAAATGTATATCGGTATATAAGTTGTGAGCGAATGCAGCGAAATGAAGCAGGTTGTATCTGTCCTTTGAAAATCCCATAGACATGGACCCTGCCGGCTGATCTAAAAGATCATACGGAGCATCTCCGTAAAGGAAACCTCCGCTGGCAATATAATTCATAAACATTTGTCCAAAGGTTAATCTTCCCTGAATGGAAGCGTTTGCCTGTGCGTAAAAACCACCATCTTTGGGCTTTTGTCCCGGCAAGAGTGTTTGGCCCATATCCAGACTTAAATGAACAACAGGAATGGCATTGACATAAAATATACGATCAAAAAAGAATTTATCATATGCCTGTCCAAATGAAAGACGTATATCAGTCAGCAGACCGTAATTTTCATAATGACCGTAATGTATTTTATCTTTTTTGAATTGTACTGATTCAGTACTTTCACTGCGTAAGTAATATGGAGAGGTCTCTATATGAAATCCGCCTGGTGCATTATATTCAAATCTGAAGTCTATACTTTTTTCTTCTTTAAGGTATGGATTTTTTTCTCTGCTTGTGAATATGGCCACGAAATTACCTGTTCCCTTATTGTTTGGATTGTTTTTGATAAAGCGCCGGTATTTATCCTGGGAAACCAGCATATAATCATCTGAGTAGTTGAATCTGGCAATAAATTTGTCTGATTTAAAAGGCTCACCTACAAGATTTATACCATATTTGAAGTCATCAATTTTTGTACCGTATCCTATGAATCCACCTATTGAATAATGTTTAAACATTTTTTCGCTTGTTCTCAATGGAACTGAGAATCGCTGACCTTCAATTGTATTTGTACTGTATATATCGAATACAGGTCCTATATCTATTTTCCCTGCATTGTAAAAACTGGTAAGGGCCATACCTCCTATTTTGTCAATATTTTTGACTATCGGATGTTCTTTTAATTTTTCTACACGTGAGTAGTCATCAACGCCAAGACTGGTTTTGGTAAATTCAGGTTGCTTTTTCCAGGCCGATGCTTTTATATTATTTAATCGGGTAGAAGTGGAATATTTTGTAGTTTTATTGACAAGCCAGTTTCCCTTGGATACATTATCAATTCGTTTGGAACTGTATTTTGAATCTCCTGATTTATTAAGGATAAGTGACATATTTACTCCTACATTCTGCTCGTCATAAAACCAGTTTCCGTCTGTCATTTTTTTATATGTTACATGACCTTTAAAACCATTTATGAAATTTAGATTTGCTGATTCTGCAATGTAGGCGTCGATTTCAGTCAAAGCAAAAGAGCCGTCTTCTATTGTAAAATGACCGCTGAATAACGGATCATATTTGTTTTTGGGAGAATATGTAAAATGGTAATATTTTATTGAATCTATAACAGTGCTGTCACTTATATAAAGATTATAGTGCGAAAGAGCTGATTTATCAAAAGGAGAGGTGAATCCTCTGTCCATTATGACTATCTGATCTTTGTAAAAATCCATATTTACAGTTACACGGTTTATGATTATATTTTCCAGTGTCTGATTTAATCTTGGAAATATTCCATCCCTGTCCTCTTCAACTACTACTGAACTGTCTTTTGAAACAATTCTGTTTTTTTCTGAAAGATAAATCGGGGAAAAACGTAGCTTCTGACCATCCTGTTTTAAAGTAACTTCGTCCATATTGCCAAAGGATTGCAGTACTTTAGAGAGTGTATCTATTGCAACATAAACTGTTGTAGTCTCCACGCTTTTATAATCAGGAAACCGGTCTAGTTTTTCCCTGTTTTCTTTTTTATGTTTCTGAATTTGATTAAACAGAACTATTGCACGCGGGATTTCGGGCTTAATGGTTACTTCCTGAATTTTTTCCGTTTCTTCTTTAAGAAATATAGAAAGATAATTATCCTTTCCGGGGTCGATCAGTATTTCCTGGGTAATAAAACCAACTGAAGAAATACGAAGCGTGTCATTTTTGGGATAAGGTATAGTGAAATGTCCGTTGTCATCGGTCATTACGCCCTGGTATGTTCCTTTTAACCAGACATTGGCATAAGGCACAGGCCCTCCGTCTTTCCCTTTTACTGTTCCTGAAACTTTTTGTGCATAGGAGCCGGAAAAAAAAGACAATAACAATAAAGTAAGAATTAAGAACTTCCTGATCATATGTTTTTATTATTATCTAACCTTGGTAATATATGGTTTAAATAATTAATCTCAGTCTTATAGCCTTTTATATTGCTATATTGTTTTTTCAACTTTTTTGTTTTTCATTAACCAGTATATACCCTTTACACCTATCTTAATGTCCTTAAGTTCGAATAATACTATGATTTTTTCAATGTAGGCAAATGTTCCCCAAATCATTACCAAAAAATAAAACCATTTGTAGAAACCAAAAACAAACAATATGAAAAAAAACAAGCTTTGAAGATAACCTGCTGATACAGCAGAGTATAAATGTAATCCCGGAATTTTACCAAAGCGTATAAACGAAACAAGATAACTTAAAACGAAAATTCCGAAGAAAAGATATAATATCCATGCATGTGGTTCTATGTCATTCCATTTAAAAATGAATATTCCTAAAATGGCCATACCGTATGTACATATATCTGCAAGATTATCAAGGGCTGCACCAAAATGAGTTTGTAGTTTATACATTCGGGCAATATTCCCGTCCAGTACATCACTAATCAGACTGATAATTAAGAAAATTACATATTCTTCTTTGTGTCCTGTTAATGCCAGAACCATAATTAGCGGGAAGACCAGCAATCTATAAAGACTTAGCGCATTAGGAACATTAATAATTTTTTCTCCTTTGACTGTTATTTGTTTCATATCTTTAAAAAATTTTAATTTTTATTATTGTGAAGGTCAATCTTTTTGCGAAGTTATTGACTAATGACTCCTTTTTTATTAACGATTCAAAACTGTAATTAAAAATAAGTTATTATAGAAAGAGGACAAGTACAATTACTACACTTAATGGAATAGTAAGATTGTCCGATCCTCTCCAGCTTATCATTTCTGCCATCATACTTATAAAAGCAATAAGCAGAGACAGCCATAAAGTTTTAAAATCGAAAGTAGGACTCGTAAAATAAAGAGCCATCATACTGATAATAAAACTAAAGATAAAGAAGGCAGAAGAACCTACATACGATTTTCCCGTTTTTATTCTAAAAAGTTTTATTTCTTCGTTGTTATTTTTTGCATGCATGCCTAAAATGGCTGCCATTGGATCGCATATACCCAATATAAGCATAGGCAGGATATACAGAAATTTATTTCCCGTTTTCCATGATATGTAAAAAACGATATAAATAGCTACAGGCAATAAAAAACCTCCGTATGATTTTCTGGTAACATCATTAATAGACCCCAGCTGATGAGTGAACTGAGATAACATAAGACCTATAAAAAATATAGATGCAAGAATTAGTACATACCATTGAGAATTAAAAATATATACCAGTGGAATTGTTGCTATACAGGTAACAAAGTGTGCAAATTTACGCGTAAATTCTCCCTTTATATGAAACCATCTATAGCTTAATTCATTAAAGATAAGTATAAGACCAACTCCCAGTAAATAAATAGCAGCTAAAATTATAAAATTATTCATCGTTTGTTATTTTTAGTCATAAATTTAAAAGAAAGAATCCTACACATACCCAGGCTCCTCCAGCTATAAGGCTATCGAAGCGGTCAAGGAAACCTCCGTTACCAGGGATTATTTTGCTGTAGTCCTTTACTTTATATTTTCTTTTATACAGAGATGCAAGAAGATCTCCTAAAAATGCAAATATTATAATTCCGGTTGTCATTATAATTGTTTTCCAGGAAAATCCGTTATACAAATTATTCATTAACAGACCACTTATCATTGCAATGATAAATCCGCCTATTGTTCCTTCAATAGTTTTATTAGGACTGATTTTAGGTATGATTTTGTGTTTGCCGAAAAATTGACCGGTTATCTGGCTGAAACTGTCAAATATGGATAGAACCAAAAAAGAGAATAGAATTAAATTACTGTTTAAATGGCTGAAATAAATGTATCCTGTTGATAAAATAAAATAAATCATGAGGAATAATATAAAAAATGATTTGTGACTATACCCTGATTTAAAAAATAAATTAATTATTTCGTATATGCCGACAATAATAATTATATAAGAAAGGTACTGAAAGACTACAGAATTAATAGTGATCCCGAAAAACAAAATATTAATAATAAAGAAGTATGTTATAAATTTTGTGTAACTTTTTTTTGCTACAGCTTTTACTTTTTTGCGGTTAATTAAATAGAAGCTTATTCCACCTAATACGAAATAAATGAGTATTATATAATAAATTGTGCGAATCATATTTTATTTTGCTATTATCATTACAACTCCTAATGCGGCCATTACTGTAGCATATATGTATCTTATTTTATTTTCCGAGTGATCGGTTTTTATAGTGGCAAGAATCTTTGGTCCGGCAATAGATCCTAATGCAGATCCTATGGTTAGAAACATTACCAGGGTAAGATCTATTTTACCCATAATAAAATGAGCTCCTATGGCAAATATTGTGTTGACAAGAACTATTAACAGTGATGTGCCGATAATCTTTTTAATGGTAATTCTCATTGAGAACAGTCCTGATAGTATTGGTGCTGTACCGCTGGTGCCAAATGCTCCGGTAATCATTCCGGCAAATAATCCGAAGAAGGATCCTTTTGTGATTTGTGTGCACTGCGAAAGTTTTTTTGTTTCTCCCTGCCTTTCTTCTTTCAGTTTTTTATGGGTACTTACTGCCATATTAAAAGCCAGTATAATGGAATAAATGCCGAAGGATATTTTTAGAGTTTCCGATGAAATAAGGTTGGCTAAGTATGCTCCGGCAAAAGTCCCGATGATTCCTGCTATGGCAAAAATTTCAGTAATAGAGTAATCGATGTTTTTTTTCTTATAGTGTCCTATAGAACCAAAAACACATATGGGAACCGTTGCAACAAGTGAAGTGATGACTGCTGTCTGAGTTGGTACTTTAAATATAAGTGTTAGAATAGGAAGAAAGAAAAATCCTCCGCCTCCTCCGAGTACTGTGCCAAATAACCCAATGATCAGTCCCAGTAAGGGGAGCAGATAATAAAGAGGTTCTATTTGAGAAAATTGAATCATTCCGATTTCTTTTGTTTTTAACAAACATATTAGTTTGAAGAACTGGATTTTATTTTTAATTTAAAATCGTTAATGTTTGCGTTTGCAAGATATGATGCCTGTCTTATTTTTACAGTTGAATTTTTTTCTGTTTTGTAATTTTTAATTTCTATTTTTTGAGGATAAATTAATCTTTTAGAACTTATTACTGTCTTATAATCATATAAAACAGTCGACAATACTGGTTTATCGTAACTGTCAAATTCTTCCAGACTTATAAGATGATTTTGTGTTTTTGAGATATATGCTATTTTATATTCTTTATTTTTTTCCGTATTCCCAATTCTTATTTTGTAACAGGGTTTACCCTGAAGGGTTTTTTCTCCTATTAGAGTGTATTTCAGATTGTCGTCAACAATAGAACGGAAAATATTTATTGGTATTCCACTTTCCAGAATTTTTGTATGATGCTGACCGGCTCTTATTTTTTGAATTTTACCGGTGGCTGGCATATAGATTTCTATAATTCCTTTTTTGTTGAGATAGTCTGTGGAAAGAATTTTCATGCCTGACATATTCTCAGGGGCAAGAATTGAGATCAGTACCATTTTTTGTTCGTTAAATTCTGCGAATGAAACGTCCAGCGTTTTTGATTTTTCCAGGCCTTTCTTATCTGAAGTTTTTATATCCATCAGTAAATGTACATTTATGAGGGATAAATCACGTTTTGAATTTTTAAATATTTGTTTTGCATCTGTTCCGGATTTCGCATAGGAATAAGAAAACAGAAGGAAAAAACTTATGATAAAAATTGATGTCCGGTTCATAATTTGTCTGATAAATATAGAATATGCTAATTTATTCATTCTTTTCCTTTTTTGTATAATTAATTAGGGCTTCCTTTTTATTAATAGCTTTTTGTTCTGTTATTACAACAATAGCAGGAACCAGAAGTAATGCACAAATCAGACATGAAAAAATGGAAATAACGATTAAAAGTCCAAAATAGCGTAAAGGAATAAAATCAGAAAAAATCAGAACCGAAAACCCTGTTATTACTGAAAATGCATTAAAAATGATACCCCTTCCGGATGTTTTTAAAGTATTGCTGACAGCTATTTTGACATCATGATGTTCTCTGTATTCTATTTTATAGCGCCACAGAAAGTGAATAGTATAGTCTACGCCTACTCCTATCATAACTGATGAAAGCATGGCAGTGACGATATCCAGCGGGATATGACAAAATCCCATTACACCAAAGAGAAAAATAGAAGATAAAACCAACGGTATACATCCATTGATGCCTGTTCTAACTGATTTAAAAATAAGGACTATTAAAATAAATATTATTGTAAATGCAGCTATAATGGAACTAATCTGTCCTTTAATTACCATATCCGATATTTGTATTTTTGAAAGTCCCGGTCCCGCGATGCAATATAGTTGGGGATCATTTTTTGTGATTTCCTTTAAACTTTTTAACAGAGATTTGCCTGTCTTATTACTTCCGTTACGAACACTTACAAGAATACGTGTGTTCTCATTATTTTCATCTATTAGGCGGGACACCAGATTGTCGTAGCCGCTCATTCTTACGAGTTCAAGGTTTTGCTGTGCTTCTTCTTTACTTTTGGGAAGTGCCATATATCCGTCCTCATTTTTGCCATATATTCCCTTGCTTAAGTCTTTTAAAAAGTTGCTTGGTGATATTACATGCCCTGCTTCCGGAATTTTTTCTATTTTCTGAGTGTATTTGTCAATATGTTTCATGCTGTTGACAGAGAGTATATCTCCGTGAAATAATATGGAGATGTACTGAGATCCTCCGAATTTTTTGTTAACCAGATCTATTCCCTGTTTTATTTCAGATTTATGGGGAAAGTATTCTTCAATATTGGTATCTATTTTCAGAAAAAATATTCCTGCAATATTTAAAGCAGTTAGAATCATAAAAATAACAACTACTTTTTTAGGGAAACGTGTAACCCATTTTGAAAACAGTAATAATATCCTGTTAGTAACTGATTTTTGCCTCTTTTCTTCAGTCTTGATTTTTATTTTTGGTTTTTTATAGAAACATAATAAAACCGGCACCAGATATAAACTAAGAAGAAGTGCAAATGCGATGCCTGTTGCTGTGAGAATTCCCAGTTGCCTGGCCGGTGCCATTTTATGTGTGAGAAGTCCTAAAATACCTCCTATGGTTGTAAGTCCTGTTAGTAGAATTGGTTTTTTTAATTCCCGATAAACCTTTAATACTACTTCCTTCATGCTTCCTTTATTTCCGGAACGGTATTTTTCCTGATATAAATTAATGAGATGGATGCTATAGTCGTTTGCAATGGCGATTAGCATTATTGGTAAGAGAATAGACACAAGTGAAAATTTCCAATGAAGTATTCCCATTAATCCGAAAGAGAAAAGAATAGACAGAATAACCACCAAAAATGGAAGCATTATTCCTTTCCATTCTCTGAAAGAAAAATATAACATGAAGATCATCAGGAGTAATGCCAGGGGCAATAGTATGATCAGGTCTTTTTTTATATAGTATTTAATATTTTGACGAATAAAAGACAATCCTCCTATAAACACTTTTTCGCTGCCGGGATGATTTTTAATAACTTTTTGAATAGCCGGAATTACTATATTATCGCTTATGCTATCTGTTTTTGTTAGTATAATGGCTGTAGAAGTCAAATCTTTTGAAACGAACCGGTTTCCCATTTCATTATTAAGAATTTTTTTCTCCAGAATTTCTTTTTTCAGCGGGTCTGATGGGATTTCAGTAAAAATGGGATCAAATGATGTAATTCCGTCTTTATCAAGTCTGATTTTAATTACATCCTTTAATGACATACAGTGTTCTATGCCGTCAGTTTCCGTCAGGTCTTTTGTAAGATTATTTATGCGGTTTAAAGTTTCCTGATTGATTATATTGCTGTCTTTTGTAAGGATGAGTAGAATTTTTTCACTGCCCCCAAAAATACTGTCTATTTCATTAAGGTAGGTTTTGTTTCCTACTTCACCCGGAATATAATTGTCAAATCCGGCGTCAATTGTCAGGTTAGGAATTTGTATTGCGGAAATGGCGATTAACAGAATCGTTATTCCTATGAAAAGATATTTATATTTATTGGAAAGTATATTCACCATTTATTTATTAAATAAGTATCTTTTTGTAATTTTAGTTGCTTATGATACAGGTTTTTGGCTGTTTCTTTTAAATGAAGTCTTTTTGTTAAAATATTCTGTTTTGTTTATTCTGAATATTTCTGATGACCAAAAATAATGGTTGCAAACATAATAAATTTTATCTGTAATCCTGACTTTAGTCAATAAGTGAATATAGTATTTAAATATTTCTTCTTGGTCTGTTTGGTGTATAATTTAGTTTTCAGATTAAATAAAGAATTAAAATTTAAGATAATTCTTTCTGTATATGTAATTTAATTATGATCTTTTAAATAAAACACCCCGGTCTAAAAACCGGGGTGTTTTATTTAAAATTGGTATTTAGACATGATTTTTTCTATGTTTTTAGTGTTTAGTTTTCCTGTTCGTCATTTGGAACTCTAATATTCCACCGTTCATAATATCTTTATATGAAATAGTTGATTTTTCATATTTTTTTCCGTTCAGAGTTTTTGAGCTGACATAAATATTTTTCTGTGAAAGATTTTTTGCCTTTATGATGAAATTTTTATTTTCAGGAAGTACAATTTTTGCTTCGGAAATCTGTGGTGCTCCTATAACAAATTCTCCGCTAGCCGGACTTACAGGATAGAATCCCATACATGAAAAAATATACCAGGCTGACATTTGTCCGCAGTCATCATTTCCACAAAGGCCGTCTATTTTGTCATGATACTCTGTTTTACAAATATTATGAACCAATTTGGCTGTTTTCCCCGGTTTCCCGGCTAATGCGAACAGGTAGGCCACATGATGACTTGGTTCATTGCCATGAGCGTATTGACCTATTAGCCCTGTTACATCGGACACCCATCCAGCTCCTTCTTTTTTATCGGACATAGTAAATAGAGAATCTAGTTTTGTAGTAAATGATTCATTTCCTCCCATTATTTTTATAAGTCCGGGTATGTCTTGAAGTACATGCCATGAATACTGCCATGCATTCCCTTCTGTATAGTCACCACCGCAGGAACTGGCATGAGAAAGATTGAATGGAAGGAAAGGGGATCTCCAATTCCCTTTTGAATCTTTTCCTCTCATGAGTTTTATGTTCGGATCATACAGATTTTTGTAATATTTTGAACGTTTCATGAAGAAATTGTAATCTTCTGTTTTATCAAGTTTTTTTGCAAACATAGCAGCGCAGTAATCATCATATCCACATTCCAGAGTTTTGGATACCGATTCGGTTATAATTGAGTCGAAGGGACAATATTGATATCTGTCGTATATTTCCCATGAAGAATTCAGATGATCTTTTGTCAGTGAGGTTTTTACTGCATTGTATGCCTTTTGTATATCAAAATCACGGAATCCTTTTAAATAAGCATCAACAACTACGGGTACTGCATGATTACCTATCATACAATAAGTTTCTTTTCCCCATAAAGCCCAGATTGGAAGGAATCCCTGAAGATCATATTGATGTAGCATAGATTTTATAAAACCGTTTACCCGTTCCGGAGCAACTATCGTGTATAAAGGATGGGCAGCACGAAAAGTATCCCAGAGTGAAAAGGTAGAATAGAATGGTTCACTGCCTGTGTCAGCAATATTGTTTGGTTGTATAAACAGATGATACATGGAGGTATAAAAAATGTCTTTTTCTTCCTTTGTGCCATTAATTTGTATTCTTGACAGCATTTTATTCCATTTTTTGTTTGCCTGTTTTTTTATTTTACTAAAATTCCAGTCCGGTATTTCAGTTTGCAAATTTTTCTTTGCTCCATCAATACTTGTTGAAGAAAGAGCTATTTTTATTAAGAGATCATCTCCTTTTTTTAGATTGAAGTCATAGACATAACGGGGAGCCTTTTCAGCAGGATCCTTTTTTTTAAGTTTTGTTTTTCCATCAATTGGTCGGCTGAATTTGATGACATAATAGTAAGTTCTGTCTACCCATACTTTTGTTCTGGTAGAACCAGATATGACGTAATCATTTTCATGATAAATCTGTGATTTTAAAATCTGATGTTTAAGCTGATCTGAAGTTACTGTGATTTCGTTCTGAAAGTCTATTAGTAGATGCGGTTTCCCTGTACCTTTGAAAGTGCAATGATAAATGGCAGTATGTTCAGTGGCTGAAATTTCCGTTTTTATGTCAAAATCTGACAGATATACAGAATAATAACCTGGTGAAGCGTTTTCCTGTGATTTATCAAATTTACTTTTATATGTATCTCTAATGGCATTTCCGGTAAACGGTAAAATAAGCAAGTCTCCCAGATCTGGACAACCAGTGCCGTTTAACCGGTCCTGAGAAAAACCGTTCAGAGTGGAATCACTGTACTGATATCCGGCACAATACGCCCATGAGGCATTTCCAGTTTCAGGACCTGCCTGAATCAGTCCAAAAGGTACGCAGGCACACGGTGAACAATGTCCGTTTTTAGCTGTTCCGACGAATGGATTGGCATACTGCGTGTAGTTATCTGTTTTTGTTGTTGTACACGATGCTAGTATTAAAATAAAAAATATTGTGACTAATTTGTTTATTATTAACATTCTCGATGATTTTTATAAAAAAAATAAATATAGTAAAAAAAATAAAAAAAACAAACTAAGGAAGAAGAAAAATCGTATTCTGGAGTCTGCTATTAGTATAGAATAAAGACAGATAGACAAGAAAAAAAGTCCGTAAATTACAGAATATAAAACAGATAAAAATTTTGGGTTTAATTATCAATTTTATATATAAAATTGATAATTACAGGTTTCTCCGATGAAAGAAACAATATATTTTTCTTAACCTTTCAGTACCAGAATTCCTATTATTTAATCTATTCGTTTAATATAGGCTCCTATTTTGTTTAGTCGTTTGTCGATTTGTTCGTATCCCCGGTCTATTTGTTCAATGTTGAAAATTTTGCTCTTTCCCTGTGCAGAAAGGGCTGCTATTAACAGAGCTACTCCAGCGCGAATATCAGGAGAAGTCATTACAGTTCCCCTTAGCGGATATTTTTTATCCAGGCCGATAACTGTGGCACGATGTGGGTCGCACAATATTATTTGTGCTCCCATATCAATTAGTTTATCTACAAAAAACAGACGGCTTTCAAACATTTTTTGATGAATAAGAACACTTCCGCGACCCTGTGTTGCTACTACCAGAATTACGCTTAGTAAATCGGGGGTAAGCCCTGGCCAGGGAGCGTCGTCAATATTTAAGATTGATCCATCGATGAATGTTTCTATTTCGTATCGGTCCTGTGCTGGAATTAATATATTATCTCCTGTTATGGTAAATTTAATTCCCAGACGTTTAAAAGAATTTGGTATTATTCCCAGATGACGGATTCCCGCATTGGCAATGGTAATTTTGGAACCTGTCATGGCAGCAAGACCTATGAAACTGCCTACCTCAATCATGTCGGGTAGTATGGTATGTGTAGTTTTTTTCAATGATGTAACACCTGTAATCGTCAGAAGGTTTGAACCTATTCCCTGAATTTTGGCTCCCATGGATACCAGCATCCTGGATAGTTGTTGCAAATATGGTTCGCAGGCGGCATTATATATTGTGGTTTCTCCTTCAGCTAAAACAGCGGCCATAAGAATATTTGCTGTTCCTGTAAGAGATGCTTCGTTAAGAAGCATGTAAACACCTTTAAGTTTTTTTGCTGTTACCGAATATATGTTTCGGGTTCTGTCGAATTCAAACTTGGCTCCCAGTTTTTCTAACCCGGTAATATGTACATCAAGTTTTCGTCGTCCTATTTTGTCTCCTCCCGGTTGCGGAATATATGCCTTGCCAAAACGTGCAAGTAATGGTCCGACGATCATTATTGATCCTCGTAATTGTGCCGCTTTTTTATAAAAAGCATCTGTTTTTAATGCATCAGGAGTTAAATTGTCGGCCTGAAAGGTGTAGTCTCCTTTTTTTATTCTTTGGATATTAACGCCCAGAATTTTTAAAATTTCGATTAATTTCAGGACGTCGCTAATTTCGGGAATATTTTTAATAGTAATAGTCTCTGATGTCAGCAATACAGCACAAATTACTTCCAGAGCTTCATTTTTAGCTCCCTGTGGATAAACGGTCCCTTCTAATTTTCTTCCTCCTTCAATTTGAAAGGTTGACATATTGTTGAAATTATTTCGTTACACGGCGTTTTCTCTGGTTTCTGTCGTTATTGTTGCTCTTTATCGGTTTTTTACGATTGCGAAATAAAATATCTCTTGTTTCTATTAATCCAAGATCTTTTCTTTTAATTTTTCCGTTTGACAAAATTTCCAGATCAGAATAAATTTTATCGTCATCTACACTACTTCTGTTCCAGATAAGATAACATTTTTTCATATGATTGGCAAGTAGTTTAATCAAAATTTCTTTTTCTTCACCATCTTCATACTGAGCTGCTTTTTTTATCATCAGCTCCAGAGCTTTCCCGTAATGACGATATTTCGCTTTCCCTGTTTCGTATTCAACTTTTTTGGGAGGAGTGTTAAATGTTTCTCTTTGAGGAGGACTGTATGGGTAATCAATATCAAGTTTAAAATCTGACATTATTGCCAGATGATCCCATAGTTTATGTTTGAAGTCATTAATATCTCTAAGATAAGGGTATAAATTACCCATTATATCAATTACCGTCCTGGCAGCTCTGTTTCTTTCATCTCTGTCTTTTATTGTCCCGATGTGATCGACCATCTTTTGAAGATTCCGTCCGTATTCGGGTAAGGGTAACTTCTTACGGTTTGAATTGTAATCCATATGAATTAAAAGCAAATAATAATTTG
>Ga0172378_10003359_pt1 | contig 15058 bp, 11 predicted proteins | sample GrowelOW332metaG_FD_119755 | JGI IMG/M metagenome (GOLD analysis project Ga0172378, IMG submission 119755) | Groundwater microbial communities from an aquifer near a municipal landfill in Southern Ontario, Canada - Pumphouse #3_1 metaG | ecosystem: Environmental > Aquatic > Deep subsurface >... | reverse complement strand
TTTCTTTACATTCATCCCCGATTGTATAGTCACTATTTGCCGTAATATTTACTGTTTGTTCTGTTCCGTCATATACAAAATTGCCTTCTGTATATATAGGTAAGTCAATAGACTTTTTAGCTATTGTCCAATTTATATAATAATTATCATTTTCCGACCATTGATAATGAACTGGGTCAGTAAGCAAAACTTCTGTATGATAAGAACCCGCATTCGTTTGTGGATCATTTATACTATATAAATTTTCAGAATTATTTGTGAAAATTGGCATTTGTTCATTGCCATTAAAAACTAAATTATTTTCAAAAAGAACATCGCTTGGATTAACTATTCTTTTAATAACAAAAAAGGTTTTGGTTATGTTACCTTCATAACTCCCAATACCCGTAATTGTAATTGTTGCTCTATCATCATTCGTACTAATTGTAATATTTTTCGAATAGCTTATCTCATAATCAGTATTTAACACCAAAACTTTAGAACCTAAAGTAACAGTAGGTACAGGTTTTATTTCTTCTCCCGTCCATTGATAAGCACTTTCCACATTTGCAACAGCTGCAACACTTATACTTTCATTTACTTTAATTTCTATTGGTGCTATTACATTTATTTCTACATCATAAGTTTTTCCATTATATGTAATGGTAATTGTTTGTTTCCCTAAAATAGTAGCATCAAAACCTGAAATTTGACTTTCTGTTAATGTTATATTTTCAGATGTATCATTATCATAATAAACAACGATTTGTGCTTGAGATAAATCTAAATTTTGATTTAACGCAATATCAGAAGGCACACCCGTTACACTTATACTTGTAATTTGTTTATCAGGCACAACAGTGTCTTTACAAGCCACCAATGTAAGTCCTAAAACCATAACCAATATTAATATTAAAAATACTAATAATTTTTTACTTTTCATGTCTGCCTCCTTAAAAGCTTAATTCTCAAAAATTTATATTTTATATAAATTTCATTATATATTTTTTATTAAAAATTCTATTTAATATATATTTTGCTATATATTTTTAATTATACTTATATTTATTTTTTTGTCAATAAAATAATAAAAAATAGAAGTGGAAATATTTGATATTTCCACTTCTATTTTTGTCATTTATTTATATTTATCTAAATTAAATGCAATTTTTTATACTTTAGTCTTCCGGCTTTACTTCCTCATAGTCCGCTGGTAATTTTCCAAAAATTGCCTTAAAATGCAAACCTTTGCATACAAATATTTCTATAAAAATCATACTTGATAGAAAAGCAATAGTTCCAGCTACCAAAACATCACTTAAATAATGTGCGCCTACTACTATACGACTTGTTGCTACTGTGCCAACAAACGCAATACAAAGTATCCATATCCACAATTTAGCTTTCTTTGTTGAGCAACTTTTTACCAAATATGGTAAAGCTAGTAAAGAATAAACAGCACCTGCTGCACAAGTATGTCCCGAAGGGAATGATTTACAACAATCGTCAGCTAAGTCAGTACCTAGAATCCTTTTACCATTTACTACGAACCATTTTGTATATAAAGAAAAATCATCAATAGCATTTAGTGTACGAAATCTTGCTCTACCCATTGGTGCCTTAACTAAATGTACAATAGCTTGACCTATTAAAGCACATAAAATAACAACCCCAAGCATTCTCAAGTTTTCATTAGTTTTTGGGTTAATTCTACCCCACGCAAACAAAAATGATAGACTTAGCATTAAGGCTAAAATAATTTCAGTTAATAAAATATAGGTTTGACTCATAAATTCTTCATTGCCCATTTCTTCGCCAATATAATTAAATATGTCAGCAAAAAACAAATAAGTAGCTATAAAGCTAACAACTAATAGTAAAATACTTAACCATTTTTTGCTATTTCTATATAGATACCAAAACCAAATTGTTGCAGCAAGTGTGATTGTTAGATAAATAGGGGCACTTCCTAGCACTTCACCTAACAAACCAAAATTACTTGTTGAAAAATAAGCCCCATCGGCTAATTTTGGTTTAGCTAGTAATTGGCTTATTTGTAAATCATAGAAAGTTGCGACTACAAGCAAACCTGCGAATATAACCACAAATAAAATCATAGAAATAATTGTTTTTGTTTTCAAACTAATTTGTTTTTTCATAATATTCCTTTTATAAATTAATTATTATTGTATTAATTATTTTAACATCAATCCGAAAAAATTTCAAGTCATAAATTTAAAAAATTATAAAGTTGTACTTTTTAATAGAAAAGCACCAAAACTTTCGTATGATGCTTTTTTCCTTTTACCTAATATATAATAATTAGTTAATTCTTTATTTATCAATATCCTTATCATTTGTTATTTTTTTGTCAACTATTTCATTTTTTGTTATAGCTTCTTCTTTTTCTACTATATTTTCCTCTTTTTTTTCAAGGCCAATACCTATTATTGTTTGATTATTTTCATTATGCTTTATTATTTGTTTGAATATTTGATTTGTTCCCGTCGCAGTTAGACCGCTTACAGCACCAATAATTATTGCCATTAATGCACTTTCAGCAGCTATTGTGCTAGGTGTAGTATAATAGGATACTATTCCTAAAATTGCCCCCAATACTATAGCAATTACTGGAATAAATTGTTTGAACTTTACATTTTGTTTAGTTACTTTTTTGCCAATTTCTATAGCTCCATACACAATAAAGGCAATCGTTGGTACACATACTAATTCTAAATAACACATTTTTTCTCCTTACTATTGTTCTTTTTTTATAAAAAAGCCTTCTATTATAAAACTTTGCAATTTTTTATAATTGCGTTACTTAAAATGCTTATAATTACCATACTACAATAGTAGTTTAATAATAATATTTTTTATTGCAAATATTGTAATTTTGTTATATACTAATATTAAACAATTTAGCTTAAGGTATTGATATGCAAAAGAAAAGAATTTTATTATTATTTATTGTTTTAATATCATTAGTTTTAATGATTTCTTGTGTTGCGTGCAAAAATCAAGAAAATGCAACTACTATTAGAGTAATGCTTGTTGATGGAGATAATTATCAAATTGTTAGTGACAAAATAGTTACTATAAATCAAGGAAATCAAGCAAAATTCAAAATCGAGATAAACAGCGGTTATGAAATAGATTATATCAGTAATGGAACTTATCAAGACGGTTATATTGTAGCAGATAATATAAAATATGATACTACTATTCAAATCACTACTAAAATAATTGAAGTACCATACACGGAAGAACCAGAAGAATTAGCAGAAATGGAAGAACCTTTGTATAAAGAAGAATTTTTTCCTGAACTGATAATTATAAATGAACAAGTCCCTATAGAAACTTTTGGTCAAGAATGTGAAATTGTTACTATACCAAATAATAATGTTAATATCGAAATTTTTCCTATAAAAGAAATATATCATATTGGAGATTTAGTTGCCATTTTTGCAAAAGACCAAAATTTTGAACAATGCGGTTTTACAATAGACAAAAAATATTATAAAAGTGGTATAAAATTATATCTTCCTCATAGTATCGAAATTCTTGGCAATTCCCCTGATACAAACAAAATTATTATAAACGCTAATGACTCAATAGGCAGCAACGAACAAATTTATCAGTTTTATAAGCAAGATGATGAATATTTGGATTTATATTCCTATTGTGATAATTTTGAAAATTCTAATGCTACTTTTTATGAATTAAACACAAAAAGTGATGGAAGTGGAATTAGTCATTCTATTGGCGCAAGAATAAAAGTTGAAAATAACTTAATTTTATATGCACAATGGAAGAATTGGACCGATGATAATTATTTTGAATATGAAGTAAAAGAAAATAATATTAAAATAACAAAAGTAAAAAGCACTTTCAGTAATAGTGAAATTGTTATACCTGAAACTATAGTTAATAAAAAAATAACTGAAATAGGAGAAAACTTTCTTCAGGAGAATCCAAATATAACAACTATTGTATTAAATAAAAATATAGAAAAAGTAAATTATAATAGTATTATTAATTTACCTAATTTAGAAACACTTATTATGTTTGATAACTTGACAGAGTTTGGAACAAACAATTTTACAGATTGCCCAAAGTTTAATAATTTAAGAATTAATTCTTATTCTAGAAATGTGTTTTCAAAAATTTCTGAAGTAGGTTATGTAAATAAGCATTTGAATATTCAAAATTCTAATAAAAAAAAGATTATTACTATTTCTGGTTGTAGCCTAGAAAGAGGCTTAAATGTAGCTGAAATCGTAAAAGATGCAAGATATGATGATTATGATTTTATTTCTATGGGAGTAAATGGTGGAATGGGCTTATATCATATGCTAGACACAATTGAAGAAAATCTAAATTCTGGTGACATAGTAATATTTTCATTGGAATACCGCAATGATATGTATGGAAATAATGTTGGTTGTGTTGCTTATCAAACTTGGGAAGTATATGAAAGCAATTATGACATATTAAAAGATTATGATTTTAGCGATGAAAATATAAGAATGTTAATTCGTAATATTCAATATTATTTAAATAAAAAAAATGAAGCAATTAATAATGGAATATTTTACAATCCACAATTAAAAAGAGAATTTTTTGATGAATATGGCTTTTTATCATATGACAAAAGACCAATGACAGAAACGGGTGTAATATTAAAAGATGATTATGAGGGAGCAAAAACTGATCCTGATATTATATCTACAGGAATAGATTATCTTAATAATTATTGTAATAACTTTATCGCAAAGGGTGTAGAATTTTATTTTACTTTCCCACCTACTTGGAGATATCCAGATTATTTTTTACAAGAAAATGTGGAAACTCGACAACTATTTATGGAAAAACTCGAATTAGTACTTGATATCCCTATTATTGGTAGAATAGAAGATACCTCTTTAGCCGATAAATTTATGTGTGATCATGTAAATCATTGTTCTAATGAAGGGGTTGACTTTTACACAGAAATTTTCAAACAAATAATGTACGCTATTATACCAGAGTAAGGAGATAAGTATATGCTACTAACTACTAATATACCAATTTTTGTACTAATAGTTTTTATTATAGCAACTATATTTATTATTCTAGAAATAATTTATAATACAAAAGGTATTTTGGCAATAATTGGAGCACTTTTTGAAACGTTTGGAATAACATTATGTTTTATTAGTGCGGTACCACTCTTGCAAACTATCATTTTACTTATTTTCTCATTTATAATAATACTTCTATTTTTATTATATAAAAAAGACAAGGAGATTTAGATAAATGCTTTTTAATTCATTACCATTTTTAATCTTTTTGCCAATAGTACTAATGTTTTATTGGATAACTCCAACAAAATTTAGATGGATAGTACTTCTACTTGCAAGCTATTATTTTTATATGAGTTGGAACATAAATCTTATTTTCTTAATACTAATTACTACATTAATATCATATTTTAGCGGAATTGTAATGGAAAAATATAACAAAAAATCTATACGCTTGACGGCTTTGCTTGTAAGCATTATATCAAGCTTATTAATTTTATTTACATTTAAGTATTTTAATTTTTTAAGTATTAGCATAACAAATACGTTGCGAGGTTTTGGAATGCAATTAGATGATTATGTCTTAAATTTACTTTTGCCGGTTGGTATATCCTTTTATACATTCCAAACATTATCTTATTCTATTGATGTTTATAAAGGTAAAATTAAAGCAGAAAAACATCTTGGCTATTATGCGCTTTTCGTATCTTTTTTTCCTCAATTAGTAGCTGGTCCTATAGAAAGACCAGAAAATTTAATTCCACAATTAAAAGCAGTCTGTGGCAAATCTAACAATCCTCTATTATCCAATTTTGATTATCAAAATGACTTAACATTAATAGACAAAGATAACATAACAACTGGCTTAAAATATATACTTGTTGGCTTTTTCAAAAAAATTGTTATTGCCGATACTTTAGCTATTTTTGTGAATGCTGTTTATAATAATTTACAAGACTCTAATGGTTTACAAATAGTTATAGCGACTATACTATTTGCTGTACAAATTTTATGTGACTTTGATGGCTATACCAATATTGCTATAGGTGTTGCCAAAATTATGAACATAGACCTTATGAAGAACTTCAACAATCCATACAAAGCACTAAATATTAAAGACTTTTGGCGAAGATGGCATATATCCTTAAGCAGTTGGTTCCGTGATTATGTATATATCCCACTAGGCGGTAGCCGATGCCGCAAATACAGACATTTAATCAATTTATTTATAACTTTTTTATTAAGTGGACTTTGGCACGGTGCAAATTGGACCTTTATTATTTGGGGGGCTTTACACGGTCTATATTTAATAATCGAAGAAATTAGTTACAAACCTAAAATGCAATTATACAATAAAATGAATATAGATTATGACAGTGGCTTTATGCAATTTTTACGTAGAATTTGGACTTTTATTTGGGTTTGTTTTGCTTGGATTTTCTTTAGAGCAAATTCAACAACTGACCTAAGACTTATATTTACAAAATTATTTACTGATTGGCAATTTAACTTAGGTTTCATTAATAATTCTTTTGCAAATATGGGCATTACCCCTCTTTTATTTATATTTATTTTATCATCAATATTAATGCTTGGTATTTTGGGAAAAGCTTTTATAGACAAACCAAAATCTATATATTTAAATGATGATACATTAAGTATCAGCATAGTAAGAAAAGTAGTTTATCTAATGCTTATTAGCATAGTAATTTTGGGTTGGGTTTATGTAGTATCTCAAAATGGCTATTCCAATGCGTTTATATATTTTCAATTTTAAAAGGAGATAAATATGAAGAAATTTTGTTTGACAATTTTAATAATATTAATAATATTAATGATACCTTTTGTATCAGTATTTTGTTATAGCAATAATCTTGGCAAACAGTATGACGAAACATATTTAGGTGCTATGTCCGATAAATTTGAAAGATTACAAAATATTAATGAACCAAAAATAATTTTAGTGGGCGGTTCTAATCTACCATTTGGAATAAATAGTGAACTTTTACAAGAAAAAACTGGCTTTAAGGTTGTTAATTTTGGACTTTATGCAGCTTTAGGTAGCAAAACCACAATGGACCTATCTAAAAGTAATATCAACAAAAATGATATAGTTATTTTTGTACCTGAATTTAGCAAACAAACTTATAGCAAATATGTAAATGGTGAAATAATTTTGCAAGTTTTAGATAGCGATTATTCAATGTTTTGGAATATTCCGATGAATGATTATTTCCCACTAATAAATGCATATCCCGAATTTTTAGGTCAAAAAAAGAGTTTTGTTACCAATAATGCTAAACCTACTGGCAATGGTGTTTATAGTAGAGATGCCTTTAATGAATATGGCGACATAAAAATTGCAAGACCTTATAATATTATGCCAGACCAATATGATAGCACAAACCTAATCACTATAAATAAAGATATAATTTCTACTGAATTTATTGACTATTTTAATAAATATGCAGAATTTGTTAAACAAAAAGGAGCAAAAACTTTCTTTTCTTTTCCACCCGTTAATAAACTTGCTTTAGAAGTTGACAACACAGATGAACGTGATGATTTTTATAATTTTGTAAAAAACAATTTTAATGCTAATATTATTAGTAATATAGATAATTTTATTATGGATGAAGGATATTTTTATGATACAAATTATCACTTAAATGATAGCGGTGTAACGGTAAGAACAGCAAATTTAATCGGTGATATCAATAGAACTCTAGGTAACACTTCTCCTATTAATATAACATATCCACTTCCCAGCGGAGCTTTAGAAGAACTGGGAATTGATATTGATAATAATTTACTCAATAACGAAAATAATGCCGAAATGTTTGATTATCAGATTTTTAACGACAAAATTACAATTTTAGGACTTAGTGCAAAAGGAAAATTGCAATCAGAACTAATTATACCTTCAATAATTGAAAATAAATTGGTTTACAAAATTGCTGATAGAGCATTTGAAAGCTGTACAAATTTAGAAGCACTAGTTATTAATAGTAACATTACAGTATTTGGCGATAAAATATTTAATGGAGCTACAAATCTAACAAGTGTCACACTCAATTTAGATGAGGAAAAATCTAACTTACCACTTGCTAGCGAAATACTTTTGCAAGGCTGCAATTCTAATTTGCAAATTTATGTCTCCAGATATTATTATGGCATAGTTTCAACTGATTATATTTGGGGTAAATTTGCAAACTTTTATGCAATAAAATAGAATTCAAACAAAAAAGCCACCATAAGGCGACTTAATTGTTCACAAAGTTAATGTCCTTTGCGTTTTGCTTTTTTCTTATTCTGTTTTAGTAAAAACTGTTTTCGCTTCTCTTTATCTCGCTCATACATATTATAAGCATTACGCTCGATTTTCCTTTGCTCAATTTGCAGTTTTATTGCCTGTTGTGCTTTAGTCCCGATTCCTATTCCGTTTTCCATAATTGCAGCTTTTATTTTTCTTTGCAATACTTTTGGATTTCTTCTAACAATCGGTTTTTTTCCAACAGTAACAGTAGGACTAAACTTCAATTTGTTCCAATTATGCAAAATCAAATCATAGATTTCATTGTCTTGTGGCTCTGCTCCAAAAACATATCTGCTTATAGATAATTTCGCATTATGCCTTTTTTCAAACAAACCAATCCAAAATTGACCATCATAATATACAGTGAGCTGTATTGATGTTGCCTCCATCGAAAAAACCTCCTTTATAATTTTTTCGAAGATCGGACAACCAAGGAGGCAGGTTACTGACTATTTCTAGTGTCCCGACTACCAACGGGAACCGTGTTTTTATCTTCAAAAATATAATAGTTCATTTGATTAAATTAGTCAATTAAAATACCTTAAACATAATTCAATTACTATTTTTACATTATTTTTTGTTTTGTTCGTAATTAATTTTGTTTTGTAAATAACGAAAAAGATCTTTTTGTTCCTTTTCTTCAAATTCGTTATAATATTTCAAATATTTTTCGTATTGGGTATAATTTTGATAGCCTTCTTCAACTTTCTCTATTTGATAATTTATCTTTTTTGCTTTCATTAGCACTTCGCTAAACTCAATGCAATAAAAATCCGGGTTAACAAAACTAACTACATTTATGCCGTTACTTTGGATACTTTGAAAAACTATTCCGTGATACCCTATTTTTTTTATGATTTCAGCAATAAACTGTGTATAGTGATAATAATACCTATTTTCTTTATAAACTGGCTCTAATAAGAACTTTTTTAACACTAATACATTTTCATCTTTAACATCACACAAATTCAAATATTTGCTTTCGCCTACAAATTTATATTTTGCTATACTGCAAATTTGCCCAACTTCTAGATTGATTTCTGCAACACAAGTTTTTTGATTTGTCGCTAAATACAAAAAAGCATAACCGCTTCTATTAAATCTTCCCGAGCTTGCACAAAGCGCCGGTGGCACACCAATTTTTTCTTTATAATAAGGCATCTTGAAATGGATATCCAATTCGCTATGCCTACCCAAAATATCAACACAACCTTTTCTTGCTCGATACAAAATTCTATTTTTATGAATTATATAATATTTATTAATTCCAATTTTTTCTTTGAATTTGTCTAAATAATAATCAAATAAATCATTTGGATTTTTTCTATATAAATCGTCCATTAATTGCTTTAGTAACTGTTTCATAATTTTCCTTTAATACTTCTTTACATAAGTATTCGAAAATTACTTTTGTTGCTAATTTCTCATATATATAACAAAATATTAAAATTTATTTAATTGCAAAACCTTTTTCTAATTTATCAATATATATTTAGCGATTATTATGGTATAATAAATAATATAGGGCAAATTTCCCTAAAATAAACTATATAGTAATTTTAATATGAAAATTGCAAATAATATAAAAGAGAGAAAAATGATTTACAAAGAAGATATTTACAAAAAAATTATAAATATGAACAAAAAAAGCCTCAATATCAGCGATATTGAAAGAAACCTTCATTTGCGTAACAAAGCTGACTTAAATATGCTTGTCAGGATTTTGGACGAATTAGAATCTGAGGGACAAATTTCAATTGATAGATATTGGAATGTGACATTCAAAAAAATGGAATTGCTTAAAGGCGATTTGAAAGGTAACAAACGAGGTTTTGCCTTTTTGATAAGAGAAGACGAAGGCGATGATATCTTTATTCCAAACCGAGCACTCAATGGAGCTATGCACGGTGATACTGTTTTTGTCAAACTAAACGGTAAGAGCGAAGGTGAAGTTACTTCAATCGAAAAGCGTGGAATCGTAAAGCTTGTCGGAACATATTTTAAAATGGACAATTATGGATATGTGAAAGCCGACAACTCCGACTATTTCAAAGAAATTTATATTTCTGACCGCAATTCTAAAGGAGCAAAAGAGAACTCAAAAGTTCTTATTTCGATAGTTACAACCCAAAACGATACTAAAATTCAAGGCATAGTAACCGAAATTTTAGGTATTTCCGGCGAGCGTGATGCGGAAGTACTTTCAATTTTGCGAAGCTATGATTTTTCTGAAAGATTTCCTGAAGAAGTTCTGGTTGCATCTGAAAAATTTAAATATGAACCCGATACAGAAGGAAGAAAAGACAAAACAGAACTACTAACTATCACAATTGACGGCGAGGACGCAAAAGATTTTGATGATGCGATAAGCCTTGAAAAAAACGGCTCTATTTTCAAACTTTATGTCCATATTGCCGATGTATCACACTATGTTAGAACAGGTGACACTATTGATTGTGAAGCCTTTGAACGAGGCACTAGTGTATATTTCCCTTCATCAGTTTTTCCGATGTTGCCAGAAGCTATCAGTAATGGCGTTTGTTCATTGCGACCTAATGAAGAAAAACTTACGATGACAGTCGAGTTAGATATCGATGAAAACGGAAATGTATTGAAATCAGATTTTTATAAATCCATAACCAAGTCAAATTTCAGAATGACTTACACCGCTGTTACTGCTATTTTGAACGGTGATGAAGCGTTGCGTGTTAAATATATAGACATAGAAGAATTGATCAATGTTATGGCGGAACTTGCAAAAATTTTAGAAAACAAAAAAACTGAGGGCGGCGTAATAAATTTTGTTAGCAAAGAAAGTAAGATTCTACTTGATGAAAAAGGTAATGTCATCGACATTCAGCCTTATCCTTACGAAATTGCAAACGGAATTATTGAGCAATTTATGGTGCTTGCTAACGAATCCGTAGCAAAATATTTGTTTGATGAAAAAGTACCAAGCGTCTACAGAACTCACGAACCACCAAACAAAACAAAAATTGCGGAATTCAAAAAGTTTACCAATGCTTTGGGCTATAACTTTAATACTTCTTTAGGAATCACTCCAAAACTATTCAGTGATTTTTTGGAAAAAGTCAAAGAAGAACCAACTGAACCAATCATAAATAAAACAATGCTTCGCACTATGCAAAAAGCGAAATATAGTATCAAAAATATCGGACATTTTGGATTAAATACAGAATTTTATTGTCATTTTACCTCTCCAATAAGGAGATATCCTGACCTTATGGTTCATAGAGCTTTAAAGGCAAAAATTGAAGGAAAAGCCAATGAAGAGTTTAAAGCCAACTTTTTGAAACAATGTGTATCCGCTGCGGAAAAATCTTCAGAGAGAGAAGTTGCGGCAGAACGTGCAGAAAGGGATATTGATGACTACTACAAGACCGTTTATATGTCAAATAAAGTCGGAGAACAGTATAATGGAATAGTAAGTGGAATAGTATCAACAGGAATTTTTGTTGAGCTTAAAAACACTGTTGAGGGTTTCCTTCCTCTTGCCGAATTACCGACAGACGACTACGAAATTGACCCGAAAATGAGATATATAGGCAAAAAATATATGTTTTCAATAGGTGATAACATTGAAGTTGAAATCAAAAGTGCGAATGTATCTTTACGCCAGATAAATATGATTTTTATTGGAGATGTAAACAACCACTTAAAACACAGCATTAGAGTTCATAATTAATTAATAAATAAATACTAAATTTATTACGATAGCAAATCAAGCTATATTTATTACTAAACTATTACTATATCAGAAGCAAATCAAATTGAAATGCACCCCAAAAGTTGAACACAACTAAACAGGTGCATTTTTTATAAACAAAATTTGATAACATTTAATTAATATCTACTTACATGTAAAAAGAACAATTTGGTCTTTGACAAAATTATTGTCTAACAGTATAATGAGAATGATAACAAATGGGGAAATTTTAAATTATGAGATTACAATTTATATTCAAACAAATATTAAATAAAATTGCATGTTTATTTTTGCATAGGAGATATTTTGAAAAACACTAAAAAAAAGAAAAGTTTAATAATATTACTTATTTTTGTTATTTTATTTGTTTTTTGCTTTATCATGTTTTATCCGCAAAAGGCAAGTAAATATACGGAAGAGGAGCATACGGAAAGAATTTCAAAGTTGGTTGAAGAACGCTATATAAATGAGAATAAAAAGTATACAGGATATAAGGTTTTTCCATTGTATAATGAGTCAGAGGAACTTGCCTACTTTTTAATTGAACTTGAACCTGTGGGTTATGTTTATGTGCAAATAAACACAACATATTTATTTTTGCAAATGTTTGGCGGAGTGAGCATGTATACGCGTGATGATGGTAGACCTTGGCAACGGTACAAAATATGCGAAGATGGACAAGACTCCATGTCAAATGAAGACGGTCAGTGGGAAGTGGAAAAAAATGAGTACGGTTATGCTGCTTATCCTAACAAACGATGGGAAATTGATGAGACTGGAGAATTTGTTTATTATGTTGATAGTCATTTTAAAATTGCAAATATTGAAAATGAAAAAAGATATTTGTTAAAAATATATGAAGGAAGCAGTACAGGGTTTATTCCTGCTGTTAAAAGAGGGGATGAGTATTTAAATCTTGTTTCAATGGAAGAAATGGAATATAAAAAGGAAGTTAAATTAGAATCATATTCTATTGCTTATATAGCTTTTAATTGTAAAGCAATGGAGGATTTGTAAACACTAATAATAAACTTAAACTAATCGATTTATATAATAATTTAATAAGGGGAGAAAAATTATTATGAGAAATATTAAATGATAAATTGTCAAAATTCGACAAGTAATTACATTTTACATAGGGCAGAAGAAGGAAAAATGGGTTGACAATAAATTTTAATTGTTTTAATATTTAGATATATTAAAAGTTTAGGGGAATTTTTAATTATGAGATTAAATAAAATTAAAGAAGTAAACAAAATAAATAACATTGAGAATATAAGCATTTTATTTAGATGTTTATATTTAGTTCAATAAATTTAAATATATGGAGAATTATGAAAAAGGAAATTATTGTGAAAAAGAAAATTATTGTATGGAGTTTGATATTTGTTATTCTGTTTTCTTTGATTATAATTGCAGTATATCCGCAAAAGGCAAGTAAATATACGGAAGAGGAGCATCTTCAAAGAGTATCAGAACGAATAGAAAAAAGATTTATCACCGATGAAACTGAATATACGGGATTTGAAGTTTATCCGTTATACAATGAAAATGATGAACTTAATTACATTCTTGTTGAGTTTGAACCATATGGTTATTTATATGTATTGCTCCGCGATGAACAACTAAAAGCTTTTTCATTTTTGGGTGCTAGTACGAGCATGTATAAGCTGTCAAATTTGAGTGCTAATAGATGTTGGAGTCCATATACAATAGATGAATCAAATAGTCAGCCTTATCCTGATAATGATAAATGTTATACAGTTGATGATAATGAGAAAAGGATAATTTATAATAGAAGTCCTTTTTATATTGCTGGAATCGAAAATGAGCATCGATATTTGTTGCATGAAAGTGAAAGCAAAGCAGACTATGTGCCTGCTGTTAAAATAGGAGAGAATTATAAGAATCTCATTTCTATGGATGAAGTGATAATTATAGATGGGAATTATACAAAAAAACAAGCGACAATTTATGTTCCGTTCATTATGTTAAAAAGTGTTGATTTATAAAAAATTTAAGATAAGGAGAAAAATTATGAGAACTAGTACAATTAAAAAAACTAAATTTGAGGTACTTATTATTACTTGTTTAATATTGATAGGATTTTTGGTGATATTAAGCACGGTAAATTTTAGTCCCATGAATGCTTATGCTGCTTCAGGGGGAGGTGGCAGAAGCGAAAACATAGGAATTATCTCGGGAACAGATTCGCATTCTTTATCCGCAAGCGATTTAATGGATGTAAACTACATATCAAATAGTAACTATTTCTTAATTAATCCAAGTCATCATGACAATGATCAAAATACCAATCTTAATCCTGTTGGTGTATGTACAACGGTTGCATTGCAAATGTTGATGGGTTATCACAATTATTATTCAGATAGGCGATTAATTCCTGCATCTGGAAATGGTCAAACATTTTTAAATGCTAATTATGGTGATATTAATAAGCATCCAGCATTGCAAACTACAATGCCAATATCTGGGCAAGGATGCTATGAAATTGGTACAGAAGATGGATTCTTTGATGAATTATATGATTTGAATTGTATTGCTGGTTTGCCTCCATTAGGACAGGCAATTGGGTTTGTAAAAGATGCAGGCATATATTTTATGAATAATTATACTCCAACTGATGTAAAAAACACGGTGTCTCTCACCTCGGGTGTTTTTTCAAAATCTACTGCACAAGCAGACATAGATGCAGGCAAACCAATTGTTTTGGGGATGCAACCGATTACAGGGGATGAGTCTTTTCATGTAGTCATTGTATATGGTTATGCAAAATTAGACGGTGTGGATGGATTTATAGTTCATTATGGGTTTGGTGCTTACCGTACACAGGTCTGGGTTCCCTCAAGTTGGTTTGGATTTCAAATTAGAATGTCAGTAAATCATACACATAATTATTCTGATACGGGCAACAACATAAATAATACTCACAGGGAATTACAATGTGGGACTTGC
>Ga0172378_10003358_pt1 | contig 15062 bp, 9 predicted proteins | sample GrowelOW332metaG_FD_119755 | JGI IMG/M metagenome (GOLD analysis project Ga0172378, IMG submission 119755) | Groundwater microbial communities from an aquifer near a municipal landfill in Southern Ontario, Canada - Pumphouse #3_1 metaG | ecosystem: Environmental > Aquatic > Deep subsurface >... | reverse complement strand
GCGGGGGGGGCGGGGGGGCGGGGGGGGGGTGGGGGGGGGGGGCCGGGGGGGGACGCGCCGGCCATGTTCGGGGGAGGATCTGGGGGGGGTGGATGTTCCCGTTCTGTGGGCGCTCGCTTGCGAGCGCCATGCTCCCGCGTTGAAAGCGGCAGCTGCGCTGCCGCACTCCATAGAGCATGTCGAAAGACTTTGAACAAGATAGAATACGGGAATATGATCTGACTTATGATTCCCAAGCAGTATTACCAAGAAAGCCATGACTGTAGAAAACGGGTACAAAGCCATTTTCAGTGACCCATTGGGCTGCCAGATCAATTCGTTCAAGGTGGTCGGGAAGATAATTAAAGTAATACGGGAAAGAATATTGCTCATGGCTGGCCAGATTGATGGTATCAGCGGTATATCCCGGCTTCACTAAAGTATTCAATTTGTTTTTTATTTCCTCTTTGTTGAGCAGATTGCAACAGAGAGCATCTTTTTCCCAGCAGAGTCCATGATCAAAATCAAACAAGCGGTGTTTTGCGCACAAGTAAGAAGCCGTATCGGCATCCTGATAATAACCAATATCACAGACTGCCTCGCAAGTATCCTGTTCTCCAACATAGGTTTTTGAGTTGATGAAAGAACCGGACATGACACGACATCCCCTTTTCGTCAGAACACTCAAATGATCCGGTTGCATCATCCCCCAATGAATCACTACCGGATGAATAAATGTTTCTTCTCCAGCAAAACGAACGACTTCAGAATAAAGCAAATCATAATCTTGGGCTATTTTTTCAGCAGTTGCATGCTGATATGGGCGATCCGGAAATTCCGAATAGGCATGGAACGACAACCTCAACCAATCGGAATTCTCTTGAAATTCTCCTTTGTAATTCGCTGGAAAGTTGTTCAGACTGAAATCATCATGGTCATTATGATAAAAGAGATTCAAGGTGAATTTAGTGCCATATCGCTGATTGGTTTCCCGCAAAGACTTCAGATAAAAATGGTCAAAAAGAGAAGCCGGTTTTTGTCGCGCGATATCCGTCAGGAAAAAAATATTGTCATCAATAAAAAAATTATAGCGGGGGAAGGATTTTTTATCCCAGACGACTTGAATTTTCTGTTGTGCTTCCCCAAATTTATCATTTGAACTGACAACAATTTCATTGTTTTTGCTAGTCAATGTCACTAATGCTTTGAAATTACGTCCGCAACGTACCGCTTCTTTACCATTGACCTTTACATGCGCTGTACTTGGTGCCAGACCTTCGAGGAAGAATTCCAGGCCATTTGAAGTTTCTTTACCATCATGATGGTTCAACACCGCGCCATGACGAACATTACTTAATTCGAGCATTTTCAGCGTTCCTTTTACGTCAATATTAGTTGGAGATGAAAAAAAAACCGGCAGTTGCCTGCCGGTTTAGTAGAATTCCCGTCATTCTTCACACGTTGTAGTTTCACCAGGGAGTTCTTCTCCGACGAGCCAACGTACAAAGCGTTTCACTTGGATTTGTGGCGCGATAGCAGCCAAGGTTGACTTATCGTCATCGATCCAAGGTTGATTAACGAGGCAAATTTCCTTGAAAATTTTATTGAGTTTTCCTTTCAATATTTTTTCCAACATCGCAGCTGGTTTGCCTTGCAGTTCCGGTTGTGCGGCAGCGATTTCTTTTTCTTTCGCAATAAACTCCGCCGGGACATCTGCTGGAGTAATATAGGTGGGGTTGCTGGCGCAGACATGCAAACAAATGCTATTAAGTAATTCAGGGGTGCAAGAACCAGCCACTTCAACCATTGTGCCATAGGGAACACCGGTATGCAGATAGGTTCCAATAACTCCGGAGCTTGTCCAGCGCAAAGCACGACGAACATGCATATTTTCGCCAAGTTTACCGATCAAAACTTTCAAATCCTCAGCGACCGATTCGGCAAGTTTGTTGGAAATATCCCCGTCCTCAGAAAATTCATTCAGGGCTTTTTCAGCAGTGGCTTCAGCAAAAGACATAAACTCACTGGTCTTTGCGACGAAATCTGTTTCGCAAAGAACTTCAACCAGGACAGTCACATTGTCTTTGCTTTTGACGACCCATTTGCCCTGAGTAGCACTACGCCCGGCTTTTTTAGCCGCTTTGGCAATTCCGGATTTGCGCAAGTGTTCGATAGACGCTTCGATATCGCCGTTGCAGGCCACCAGAGCTTTTTTACATTCCATCATGCCTACACCAGTTTTCTGGCGCAGGTCGTTGACTAATTGGGCAGTAATTTGTGCCATAATTCCATTCCTGTTTTTTTTCCGGTTTCCTTGCCGACCGGTTCAGTTGTTTTATCAGTAAGGGCTTCAGGCCTGTTCGGCTTCTTCCTGATCTTCCTTACCCACAGCAGCTTCGCTAAGAGGAGCTGCGGTTTCCGGGTGCTTTTTACTAGCAACGCCCAAGCCGCCCTCAACGGCGGTGGCAAGAGCATCAACAATGACTTTGATCGAGCGCAGAGCATCATCATTTCCCGGAATCACATAATCAATCTGATCGGGATTACAGCAGGAGTCAACAAGAGCGACAACGGGGATACCAAGCTTTGCGGCTTCCTGAACAGCAATATGCTCGCGGTCGACATCAATGACAACCAAAGCAGTTGGCAGTTTGTACATATTGACAATACCGCCCAAAGCACTCTGCAGCTTGCCCATTTCCCGACGCAAGCCAGAGACTTCTTTTTTCGGCAGCGCTTCCATACTGCCATCGGCTTCCTGTGCTTTAAGTTTCTTCAGATAAGCCACCCGGCTCAGAACAACCTTCTGATTGGTCAGCGTACCGCCCAACCAGCGTTCACACATAAAAGGCATATTCAAGCGTTCTGCAGTAGTTCGTACGCATTCCTGAGCCTGGCGTTTCGCGCCAACGAAAAGGATTTGGCCGCCATTCGCAGCAATATCGGAGAGAAAATCGCAGGCGACTGCGAGTTGACGCATGGTTTTCCCGAGGTCAAAAATCGTAATACCGCTGCGGGTACCATAGATGTAAGGCTTCATTTTGGGATTCCAACGGCGAGTCTGGTGACCGAAATGCACCCCGGCTTCCAGAAGATCAGTAATAGTTGTTTTTGCCACGATTCTCCATCCTTTCATGTTTTGCTGAATGCTTTGCCTAAGCAGCGAAAACAAAACCCCTAGCTGCTCTTCGAAACATTCTTGACTGAGTTTTTCGGAATTCATCCGGGGCTTGGTTGAAATCCCAAACGGTAGAACGAATAAATATAATCAATCTTCCTGGAAAAACAAGAGAATTTTACAAAAAACAGATTTCTCCGTGCTCCTCTATGGCTGCTTCTTGTTTTTTGGAAAGAAATTCGGTAGCAAATTATGCAAAGCATTGGGTACGTGCATATTTGTAGTTCAGCCTTAAGGCTACGTCGCTCCAGCGGGCCCGCTTCCCCATTCCCGGACGCCTCCGTTTTTCGGACGGCAACGAACTGCAGTAAGGCGATGCCGCCGAGAGCGCTTATTGGCGCTAACTTAACCTAAAGAGGGGAGAATCCGGAGCTGGAAGCTCCGGCTACATTCCAGGGAGGATCTGTTGCGTTGATATTCGTGGCTATTCCTCTTGGTCGAGCGAGAGCATTTGGATCATATCCTGAAAATATTGCTGCGTTTCTTCGCGGCTGAGTGGTTTGATCGCTTTCTCTGGAGTCGTAAAAACAATATATTCTTCCGGGATTTCTGCAAGGAATTTAGACGGGCGGACTACGGAGACCTTTCCCATGACCCTGCGTTTTTCGGCATAGCAAAGAAGCACATTTTTACGGGCTCTGGTCAAGGCGACATAAAAGAGTCGGCGTTCCTCTTCCTCATGGCCTTCCTCGACTGCCCGCTGGTGAGGGAAAATATTTCGTTCCAGCCCGGCCACCAGGACGGTTGGAAATTCCAGCCCCTTGGCACTATGAACGGTCATCATAGTCACCGAATCGGTGGCGTTTTCCTTTTTCTCCTTTTTCTCGCTATGCTCCTGCAGAGCAAAGCTTTCGAGAAATTCCTGCAAGGTGCCCTGGCCACGATGGTCGGCATCGAAGTCCGCCAGAGAATTCATAAATTCCAGCAGGTTGTCGCGTCTGCGCAAGGCATCTTCACGGGGTTTATACATTCTTCCCAAGCCAGCGAAATAATCAATTTTCTGGAAGAATGCCGTGGCCTTCTGGTAAAGCTGCCCAGGCCTTTGGAATTCTGTTCTGGTTTGTTGCAGCAGTTCCAAAAACTGGTTCAGGTTTTTTGCTGAATCTTCGGGAAGCTTTTCTAAAATTCTCTGATTTTTCAACAACGCGTTAAAATTCTGCTGGGTTATATCTCGGAATTCGCGCAAACGTGCAATGCTAGTATCGCCAATGCCACGCGGAGGGACATTGACAACTCGAAGAAAGCTGAAATCATCGGCTGGATTCTGGATCAGCTGCAAAAAACTGATCGCATCCAGAATTTCCTTGTTCTGATAAAATGAATTTGCGCCAACTAGGACATAAGGTAGCTTGGATTTGCGGAATTGTTCTTCCAAGACTCGAGCCTGATGATTCGAGCGAAACAAAACGGCAAAATCCCGCCATGTGGATTCCGGTATCTGTGACTGAATATACTTGACAATAAAATCCGCTTCGGTCTTTTCATCTGCACAGCGAACCCCAAGAATTTTTTCTCCGTCTCCCTGATCGGACCAAAGATTTTTTTCCCGTCGGGTCTGATTTTTCGCGATAACCGCATTTGCGCTGCGCAGGATGGTATTTGTTGAACGGTAATTTTGTTCCAGGCGGATGACTTTTGCGTTTGGGAAAAAGGACTCAAACTGCAGGATATTTCCCATATCTGCCCCTCGCCAACCATAGATGGACTGATCATCATCTCCCACGACGGCAATATTGCTTGTCGTTGCAGAAAGCATCAGCATGATCTGCAGCTGTGCTGCATTGGTATCCTGATATTCATCAATCATCAAATGACTATATTTTTGCTGGTATGTGGCTAGTATCTCCGGGACTTGTTGCCAGAGTCGCACAGTCAGAAAAAGCATGTCGTCGAAATCAAGCATATCCATCTGTTGGAGACGCAACTGGTATTTTTGATAAAGTAAAGCCAGCTGTACGTCTTTTGGCTGATTTCGCTGGCGAATCTGTTCCGGACTCAAAAGTGCGGCCTTAGCCAAGCTGATTTGATGCAGAATAAAGCAGGGATCAAATCCCGTAGCAGTCATCCCTTCCTGAGTCATAATTTCGCGGATCAGGCCATTCTGGTAACTGTCACTGGCAATACTGAAGCTACAACTATATCCCAGACGTTTGATCTGCCGCCGCAAAATCCCTGCGCAAAACGCATGAAAAGTGCATATCGTCATAGTTTCCGCCAGACTGCCAAGCAAATCTTTGACCCGGTTGCGCATTTCACGAGCCGCCTTATTGGTAAAAGTCACCGCCAGAATGGCATCCGGACGAACCCCATGCCGTACCAGATTGGCAACACGATGCACAATGACCGTGGTTTTTCCAGTACCGGCTCCTGCCAGCAGTAATATCGGTCCTGACAGCGTATCAATTGCGAGTTGTTGTTGTGAATTCAAGCCAGACATCAGCAAACCAAGGGATTACAGTGAAACGTTTTTCGCGGGCGAATCGTTGCCTTTTTCCCGGTCTCTGGTAATCTCCAATAAAGCTTTGCGGATGTGTTCGCAGTTTTTTTCCGGATTGGAAAAACGGTCAACCCGGATGGGTTGTCCAAAGGTCATGGTGATTTTTGCAAAGGGGAGAGGAATTTGCATACGATCCCAGCTTTTCAGTTCCAGATAGTGTGAAAAATTACAGCAGAGTGGAATGATCGGGGAATTTGTCAAAGCGGCCAATGCGATAATACCGGAATGGACGCAATAACGCGGTCCTCTGGGACCATCAACCGTGATAATCAGGGAGCGATTCTGCTTGATTTCTCTTTTCAGAGCCAGCAGTGCGGCCACGCCTCCCCGGCTGGAAGAACCGCGGACAACATTAAAATGAAACAATTTTGCCAAAGTGGAAATATATTCGCCATCCCGGGAAGCACTAATCAGCAAGGAAAGATGCTGCCGCAGCAAAAGTGGCAGTTGCGGCACACCGAAAATCACCCGATTGTGCCAGCAGGCAAAAATGCACGAAGAGGCTACATTAAAAGCAGGTTCTTCCCGGTTCCCTTCAAGTTTCACCCGATAAGTGCAAAAAAGCAAACGCCCCAGCATAACCAAAGGCCAAGCCAACCAGAGCGGCAAGCGCCTTTTATTCTTGAAGGTGAAAATTTTACGAAGCCTTTTGGGCATGTTGCAATTTCCCTACGAATCAAGCGAAAAAATGTTAAACGAATTCCCTAGAAAAGCCTTGATACCCCTTGCCGGTTTAGGCACCCGCATGTTTCCCGCCAGTAAGACAGTCAAAAAGGAATTATTTCCGGTGATCACAGCAGATGGTCAATGCAAAAGTCTTTTGCAACGTCTTCTTGAAGAAGCCTGTTCTGCCGGCATTGAAGAGATTGGTCTGATTATCCGTCCCGATGACCAGCAACAGTTTGCTGCTCTTTTTCAACCGGTTGAGCCAGCAATTTATGAGCGTTTGTCCTCTTCTGCCAAAGCAGAAGAGGACAGCCTTTTACGTCTGGGCAAGAAAATCACTTTTCTTTTTCAGCCGGTTCAGGAAGGTTTTGGGCATGCCATATTCTGTGCCCGGGACTGGGTTGGCAAGGAACCTTTTTTATTGATGCTCAGTGATCATATCTATTTCACTTCTGGCAGCAGAAGCTGTTCCCAACAACTTCTGGATGCCTTTCGGCGCCATGGCGGAAAATCAATGATCAGCCTTTATCCCGTTTCGGGGGATCAGGTGGTTCATTATGGAACTGGAGCCGGGTCTTGGCATGCCGAGGATCCGAAAACCCTGGAACTGACCCATTTTATTGAGAAACCCGATCCGGAATATGCCAGACAGTATCTGCGCATGAACAATCTAAAGGAAGATTCCTACCTTTGTGTTTATGGACAATACGTGCTGACGGACGAAATATTTGCAATTCTCGCCAAACAGATTGCAGAAAACCAACGCCAGCGAGGGGAATTTCAGCTCAGCACAGCACTCACAGAACTCTCAACGGCAGGACGCCTTCTCGGTTTTCTGGTCGATGGCAAACATTATGATACCGGGCAGCCACTCGCTTACGTTCACAGCCTGGCTGGATTTGCGGGACTGCTACCCGAAGAACCGTAGAAGAAGACAGAAAGTCATATCCTCTATGTTGACCCTATCCAAAAAGTCCTTCCGGGAGATTTTATCCACAGATTTTGCAGAGTACCACAGATTTTTTGTTTTTGATAGTAGATTCCCCCGCCATTATGGAATCTTATGTGCTAAAGTACGTTTTTTAATGTCATTCAGTATCTGATTTTGCACAGTGAGCGAAACTTCAACAGGTGGATGATACTTCAGGTTGCATCCACCCAAAACACAGTTCTTGCGAAAAATTCAACGATTATTCTTGAAGTCTTTCAAAACAATCATTAAAATCGGCGTAATCTGCGGACAAAACAATCCTTGATACCTTTTGGGACAGGCTCTATGTTGCAGCTTGTCCAGTGGTGACAAGTCCTTTGCCTGCACAAGTGTTATTTGGAAACAGGCTTTTTTTTGAACCACACCACGAACTGTTATTCCATAACAACTTATGAAAACGATGCCTGGCCTTATGCCGGGATACTGTTGAGCCAATCCAGTAGTTCCTTTGAAAGCGGATTAATGGCCTTCAGGATCGCATTTTCACCGGAAGGCAGTTTCAGTTCATCGCCGACATTCGCTCCAACCAATACCTTACCTAAGGGACTGTCAAAGGCAATCTTATTTTCTTCCGGTTTACTGTCAAAACGTCCCAAAACACAAAATTGCTCCTGCTTTCCGGACGGATACTCGAAGGTAACCGAACAACCTGGCACGACCGTTACATCAACAGTGACATCGGAAAAATCAACTGGTCTGGTCTCATTGAGCCGATTTTCCAGTTCTGCTCTTTGTTTGCTGAGAAAAGCCTGTCTCTCCTTAGCAAATTTAAATTCTGAATTTTCCCGCAGATCTCCCAGACTTCTGGCATGTTCAATGGCCGAGACATTTTCCGGAATTAACACGTTGATCAGGTCTTCCAGCTCCTTTTTTGTCCGCTCGTAACTTCGGATCGAAGTAATATTGACGGTCACCCTGCGGGGAGCACGACCTTTTTCTTCAACTTCACGAATAGAATCCGGGTAATGCCGAACGATTTTTACCAACAGACTCTGACGTTCACTATTATCAAGCAATGGCTGATGCTTGACACAGCGAACAAGAGCTTTGATCGCATCCGTATCACCCATATTCATCACTTCCCGTTGAAATTGCTCATCGTCAACCAACATTTTTTGCAGAGTCCGTCTGGATTTTAAATAATTTCCGCGGGCTTCCGCATGAAGTGTTTTGAACAGAAGATACGAATTCGACAAATATTTGCTGCGCAACTCGCATTTTGGCGCTTTCCAAAGCCAGAAATAATGTTCCGGAGTCACCCTGCCTTCCTTAAAAGCCTGATAAACCCGCTCACTGAACAGATTTTTTTCTTCCGGCAATCCGGAAAGTAATTTTTCAACATGCCCCCAGAGCCGATAAGGCATCAGCAACGTCGCTTCGACCAGATATACACTCCCCTTGGCCAACAGAGATGCATTCAACCAGTAGGAAACCAGTTTCCCAGGTAATTTATCACAAATTTCGACAAACAATTTAATGTTTTCCCAGATTTCCGCTTCTTCTGCGAGAGCTTTCAGGGTTTCATCCAGAAATTCATCGTAGCCTCCGCCTTTGAGGATCATGGCTGCAGCCAGTGCAAAAGATTCACTTTGCTCGGGGCGATGTGCAACACTGGCGAAGATATTCCGGACATTTTCCAAGTTTGCCTGATCGACTTTGAGTTTACTGCAGTTTTTCAAACGTTCAACCAATTCATCGATACTGCGGCTGTTGTCCCAGCGTTTTGCATCACTGCTGCTGATTTCTGTTGTTGACTGCTGTTCATCATGAACGTTTTGTGCAAAATTTCCTGCTGCCATCATATCAAACCCCTCTTCTGTTAAAAACCCTGGAATCAAAATTTTCTTGAGTACTGCATTGGTCATGCCGCTAACGCAAAGCAAACTGGATTTCAAGTCCTCCCAAAACTGCTTTCCGAATCCTTTCTCCAGTTTTTTCCCCGAACTCAGCAAGGAGTGTAAGGCAGACTCTTTTCGGATGATGACCATGGAATCAAAAAAAGACCGCAAACGCAGGATGCGTTTACGGTCAAGTGATACGGTCACTTCATTGGCCAGGTCATCGATTACCAGGATCGTGCCCGTGCCAAAGGCGGGGTCATGGCAAAAAGCACCCACTTGAAGCTCCTTCATGACCTCCATACGTTTACAAACGACATCCAAAGGCGTGTCGCTGTCGCGGATGCCGATCGCTTCCGCAAGGCCAGCGGGGTTCCCATAGTGGTTAAAAAGTTGTTTGCATACGGTAACATAGCGATCCCGAAACGTCGCAGAATCAAAACCAGCGGACAAAGCCAGTTCGAGAAATTTAATTTCCAGCTCCGAATAAGGATTTCCGGAAAAGCTTTCGGCAACCAGTTCCATACTTTCCAGGTATTGCGTTATATCGCCTCCGCCTTTTGCCGGAACCTGACTGGCGAAATCACGCAAGGGAATCAGCAGTTTTTCCAAAGCTGCAGGCGAGTTTTCGACGGCAGCCAAGCAAAGCGCATCGAACTCCTTTTCAAGCTCCTCATTTTTTTCATCAAGCATCGTTGTCATCCTGTTTTCAGAGTTAATACAATTGATTCAACTGAAGATAATTTTTTTTTGTAAAATCGATAATTTTTTCTGCCTCCATCACCGTCCAAAGAGGATCGATATCCAGGAAAGATAGTTCATCAAGTTGTTTCGGAAAATGCGACATGCCAATAAAAAACCCATCGATCAGCACAGCAAATGCTTCTCCCTTTTTTAGGGAAGCGGTTTGCAGCAAGGTATTGCGCCCATGTTTGTCGATATAGAGTCGCAAGCCGCAATTCCGGCTATTCTGGTCAGGAATCATTTCCGCCATATAAAAGCGTTTGGCATCCAGAAAGGGAAAAGTATTGATATTCACTTGCTGGGTTTGTTGCGGATTCCAAACCGTCTTTGCCAATTGGGTAAATGATCGATCCTTCGAGGAGAGTTCGTGAAGGCTGATGACATACATGGGATCCAGTTTAGAAAAATATTGACAACTGGCCAAAAAAGACAGCAGCACAAGAAGGACACCTCGTAAAATTTCAAGTTGGCAAAGCCCTTTCGGCATCCAATTACTCCTCATATTTCCGATAAAAGGTGGCAAGACTGATTCCCAGGGATTTGGCGGCAGCCTCCTTATCACCGGCAAATTGTTCGAGGACATGGCGCAAAAAATGTCGTTCGCAAAGTTTCAAAAGTGCTTTCAGGGTCAAATCTCCAGACAATACAGGGAGCGAAAAGCTGTTTTTCGGAGCAACTGTATATTCTTTGTCAATTTTTTCGGGGCTTTGGCAATAGTCCGGCAGGTCTTTCAGGCAAATCACCTTCTGATCCGAAAGAGCAACGGCGCGTTGCAGGCTATTTTCCAATTCGCGAACATTTCCCGGCCAAGAATAGCCAGACAATGCACGAAGTGCTTCTGCCGAAATTCCAAAGGCGGCAGAATGCTGACTGAAGTGCGTCATAAAATGATTCGCCAATAAAGGAATATCCGATTTGCGTTCCCGAAGCGGTGGAATTTTTAGCGGAAATACACTGAGTCGGTAGAAGAGATCATCCCGGAGCAAACCATTAGCCATTCGCTGGCTCAAGTCTTCATTGGTTGCAGCCAAAATTCGTACATTGACCGGAATATTCTGTAAAGATCCTACCGGTCGGATTTCCCTTTCCTGCAATGCTCGCAACAACGCCAGTTGCATACTTACGGGAATCGAACCCACTTCATCCAGAAATAAAGTCCCCCCATCGGCAGCAAGGAAAAGACCATTTTTGTTTCGCACTGCGCCTGTAAACGCTCCTTTCATATGGCCGAATAATTCTGATTCGAGCAGATTTTCCGGTAAGGAAGCGCAATTAATCGCAACAAATGGTTTGTTTGCTCTCGGACTGTTCTGGTGAATGGCTTTTGCCACCAATTCTTTACCGGTACCGCTTTCACCTTGGATGAGCACCGTCATTTCGGTGGGAGCCGCCGTTTTGATCTGCCGATATAAGTCCTGCATGCTCGGATGTTCGCCAACAATCAGGCTGAAATGCTCCTCAGCAACCTGTGCTTTCCCGGCAGCAACTTCCTGCGCTATCGGTTTACTACTGCTACTGACGCGGGAGGAAAGGGCCGAATTTAAGGTTTGCATCGCCAGCCCAGTTTTCAGCGGTTTATTCAACCAGGCAAAAGCTCCTCGTGAAAGAGCAGCAGCAGCAACGCTAACCTCTGCATAATCGGCTAATAAAATCACTGGTATTGGCGGACTTGCCTGACAGGCCATTTCGAGAAAATCACCCTCTTTCAGGGAGGTTCGCCACAACCGGGTATCACAGAAAAAAATATCCCACTGGCGGCTGTCTAGAAGTTCACGGATCACAACTGGGTCAGAACAACAACGAACCCGATGATCAAAAACCCGAAGCAACCCCTTTAATATTTCCAAGAGGCTTTCATCTTCTTCTGCAATTAGTATTTTAGCACTGACTGTCATAAATGACGTATTCGTATATCTTCATTGCGCCGACAAACAGCTTAATGTAATGCGTAAAAACAAATTCCGCAAGCTCTTCCAAGCGAAATTCAATATCTTGAAGTCTCGGGCCAATTGAAAAACTAAACGCACCACCATTATTAGCGTTGTATGCATTTAATTTTATAAAATGGCTGTTTTGTATTTAAGATGTCATGAACGGCTTGAACTCGTCGTTGGTATGATATGTTTGCGACGTGCTCCTTAAAGTTAGTCATGCCATCACCATCGCAATTACTGCTGGAACGGTGATGAAAGCGGCGATCAATATGGGATGCAGCGGCTTGACGACGCACTGAAAGCAGGAGCTTTGCTTCCGCACTCCATAGTGGCACTTTCTCGTGGATCCGCTGTTCGAAGGTCTGCGTTTTTTCTGATAATTTAAAAACAAAAAAAACCGCTTAGAGGAGCGGTTTTTTTTGGGCATCAGGCAGAATGCTTAGTGTTTAAAATCGTAAAGTCCACGAACTTCATTAGCTCGTACCGGCTGCCCATCCGGTTTAACCAAGCGGACATTCACGAAAATCATCAGGTTGGTTTTTACACCGCGCTCCCCTTTGCTGGTAAAGAGGCGCCCCAGCAACGGGATTCTACCCAAAAACGGAATACGATCTTCAAAGCGTTCCATGCGTTCACCAATCATACCACCAAGCACGATGGTCTCATTATCATAGACAATGACTTTGGTATTAACTTCACGTTTCGAGAGAATCGGCATTTTCATTGGGACAGTGACGGTCTGTCCACTCATGATCATCGAATAACTATAATCTTCCCAATCCACAAAATCAATGACTTGAGGAATCAATTCCAAATCCACGGAGTATTCATCGGCGGAAACGTTGGGAGTAACATCGAGAATCACACCAAGCTCGGTCTCTTCGCCAAGTTCTGGGATAGAGGGTGTATAACTGGTCACGTTGCCGGCATCGCCAGTATCCGTTTCGATCTCAGGCTCAGTCCAGCTTTCCGGAAAATAACGGATTTTCACCATTTTCAACTGTGCAGTTTTACCGCTGATCGTGGTCACTTTGGGAGATGAAAGCACATCCGTATGTGTTTCCTGTTCAATCGCATGGATGACCGTCGAAAAAGCATAATTTCCGAGAATGGAATAGACCGAAAAGAGATTATCGTTGACTACAGTATCCGAGAAAAACGTTTCCGCAAAACGCAAACCGGAACTCAGTGTCGGATCTTTGGCAACTCCCATCTGAAAACTAGCATCCTTATTTCCCAACCCGGTATTCGAACCAGTAATATCACTCTTCAGGAAATGATCTCCACTTCCAGTACCGGAATCGTAGGATATTCCACCACCCATCAGACTCCAGTCAAAGCCCAAGGTATCCATATCGGTTTGCACGACTTCAACAAATTTTGCTTCAATAGTGACTTGAGCCGGGATATCATTAATCTCATCAAGAATTTTTCGGATCCGTTGATGGTTTTCCGGAGTATGATGTACAATCAGTTTACCAGATCTGGCAAAAAATTTGATACGTGAGCCAGGCAACATTGGGACGCCCATTTCCGAAAATTCCGTTTGCACATCCACAAAATATCCATCGCTGCCGCCGCCTTCGCTATCGCTATCATCATCGTCGTCGTCGTCATCATCATCATCATCATCATCATCATCGCCTGATTTCAATTCAAGTTTAGACATTTTTTTGCGAGTGCGTTTGGAATCAAAGACACCAGCTGCCACACTGTAATAGCGTGTTTCCATCTGATCCATGACGATACTCTTATGCGCCACCAAGACTGCAGATTCAGCCACTTTAACATTCAAACCATAGCCCATTGCCAAATAAGTCAAAACCTCACGCGGAGTAACGTTGTTTAAATTGAGGTTAACCGGTTTTTCTTCGAGATTTTCCATCGGGGCAGCTGCTGCAGTTGCAGCAGCAGCTGGCGCCTGTATGCCCAACCCCAAATCCTGTTCTGCAAAATCGCCAAACTGATCGCCTCCCTCGGCAGCGGGAAATCCTGTTCCAAGTCCCAATTCGTCGGAGACTCCACGTTGTTCGGTAATGGTCGTTTGCGCCGCCAAGCTGGCCGACATTGGCGTGAGCAAAGCAACAATATTCACCCCAATACCATCCGGGTCGGCCTCTTTGATTTTGCGGGGAAGAATTTCATTCAATACATCTTTAAGAGTATCATTATCAAAAACAATTTTCGGCAGGATGATATTGTCCAGCTTTTTATTAATGCCCTGACTATCATCGGTTCGACGAATCGTCCGAGTATCAAAACCATCCACAGAACCGCTCATCAGCGGAGTCACCGGCTCAGACCATCTCCAGCGAACTTCAGCCAGCCGTTCTTTCAGCATGGTTTCCATCTTCAGGTCAGCGACTTTCTTCAATTCTTCATTGATTCGGGCAAGATTCCGAATCGCGGTGAGTTCAAAAGGGTCTTCCAGAAGAACTTGTTCAAAACACTCCCGTGCTTGAGCATAACGACGATTATTCATAAAAACCCGGCCTTCTTCCAGCTTGACCTTGATTTTATAATCACGCTCAGCTAGATCAGGAATAATGGTCTGTAAGGCCGTCTCATTTTTGAATTCCAACTCTGAACGCAAGGCTTGCATATTTCTTACGTCACGATCAATACGATCCAAAAGTCCTGCATCTCTGGGAAGATTCCCGTACTCGGTCATTCGGGCACTGTTCAATTCCCCGATCGCTTCATCGATTTTGCCAGGCCCGGTACCCACTGGATTTTTCTCAGCCTGCATACGATAAATTTTGGCGATTTCCAAACAAGCATGTACACGATAGTTTTCACATTTCCACAGAATATCCAAAGCACGATCATTCTGACTTTCGGCCAACTTTGCCACCATTGCGGCGGCTTCTCTAGCCTTGTCTTTTACGCCATTATATAACTTTTGCGCTTCTTCCAAATTGCCAGCACTGAATTTTCGCGAAGCCTGAAAAACCAGTTGCATCGCATCGTCCACCGCAGCATCAGCGTCTTTACAAGAATTTTCGGCAACCGTCAAGAGTTCTGCGCGCCGCGCTTTTTCCTGAGCGGCCAAAATCTCACTGCGAACCACTTTGATCCGAGTGCTCACCGCAGCCACTTGTTGGATTATTTGTTCTCCCGCGGGTTTATCTGCTTGAGAAGCCTTACCAAGAAATCTGAAAATCATCGCATTGACATTCGCAAAATGTTTATCAGCACTCTGGGAAAAACTGGCGGCTTCCTGCAAATTCCGATC
>Ga0172378_10003357_pt1 | contig 15066 bp, 8 predicted proteins | sample GrowelOW332metaG_FD_119755 | JGI IMG/M metagenome (GOLD analysis project Ga0172378, IMG submission 119755) | Groundwater microbial communities from an aquifer near a municipal landfill in Southern Ontario, Canada - Pumphouse #3_1 metaG | ecosystem: Environmental > Aquatic > Deep subsurface >... | reverse complement strand
GATTTATTAAGCTACATCTGGTAGTGACTTTCTCTAGAAGTACGGAAAATACCCTGTGAAGCTTTTTTAATCCATTTAAGAGATGTTTCATCAAAGTCTTCATACAAGACTGGATACTTCCCTGGATCAAGGTTGATTACTTTAATCTGATCTAAACTATCTAACGGAGTAAATCCTATTTCAGGAGAAGAATTATTATTGGTATTCTTGTCCATGAATACTACTGCTTGAGCATCATCGTCATAATAGAATTTTACCCTATCAGAGAATAATGGAATAGAAGAAGTAGTCATGATCTGGACGATATGCAAAGGATCTTTCTTGTCATTATGTCTATCGATAGTCTTTTTAATAAAGTCAGCTGACATTCCCATAAGGTTTATTGGTCTCCTTTCATATCTTTAATTTGTTGATTTTCAGAGAGTTGCTGAAAATTCTTCTGCTTGAGCCGTTCTTTTCTCTTTCTCTCTTCTTCATCTTCGTCTTTATCTTTAAATAATTCTGGATGATCTACAAAAGCTTCATTAATCATAGATCCATCTGGATTAGTGATTAAGCCATCATTGAAGATCATATTTGGATCAATTTCTTTAGCCATAAGTTAGTGCCTCCTAGTTTAGTAGACGTGTTAGAATCCATCAATTAAAGTCCAAGTGACCTCATCAACTGATCCTGTAATAGCTAAGTTATTCATCATCTGGATTTTCTTGACATTATTAGAAGTAGTAGTGTCGTATTTCCCTGATAAACTAATAGCTGATATATTGTATTTACGTTGTACTTTCTTAATTTGATTCTGTATATACTTGACTTCTGGTCCTGCATAGGGAGGATTTTCTAGATTAATAATTCCTGTAAAGGTATAAACTGTGCTATTCATAATTCTCTGCCAGGTAGCTGGGCCAACCTCTCCATTGACTAGGAGATTATTATCTCTCTCATAGGCTGAAACAGCAGCAGCTGTCTGTTCATCATACTCTCCAGTCACCTCTACGGTATATTTAATCCCATTAAGCTGATTCTGGAGGAGGTAGATATCATTCTTAGTGATGTCAGCAACGTTAGCTGCATTGTGTAAAGGGTTATTGGGTATATACTTCAGATATCGATAATAGTGCCCAAACTCTGGGACATAGTTAAGCGTATTAATAAGATTCCTTATACGTTCAAAATCAGGAGTGTCCATAGTCCCAGTTACTGGGAGTTTATATATCTTCTGAAAGTTCTCTACTGCATAATAAGTTGATAGATCATAAGCTGAAGTATCACTCTTTCCTGTGATAGACAAAGCTGTTAGATACGTCTTTAAAGCTTTGATATCGTTCCCAGTCAAGGGTTTATCTGCATCATAGAAGAGCTTTCTAGAACCAAAGGTATAGCTAATCTCGCCTGATGGAAGATCATCATACATATTTACTATAGACCTGTTAATATCACTCCTGAGCGAGTTCATATCAACAAAATCTCCAAAGTTTTTATATTGGGGTATAAGCTCCCTCAACGAGTAGGTATTAACTATATTCCTATGACGACTAGCGATATCTTGAGAGAGGTTAATGATAGAAGTTCTTTGTCCATCGGTTAAACCATCCGTAAGAGTATCTCCCTCCACACATATAAAAATCTTGTTAGCTGCAAAGACACTATCTGGTCCTAAGCTATCCATAGGCTTCTGCATATCAGCGTTAACATCAGTTATAGCTGAAGTTCCATTAAACATCTTACTCATTAAGAGAGTAATGTTGGCAGCCATAGCTTGTTCAGGACGTCCACCATAGATCTTCCCCAATTTATTGATAAAATAGTGGAAAGCATACATTTCAGCCCCAAAACTCTTATGAATAGTATCCATAGCATCTAGGTCTATATTAGGATTAGCCGAATCTAATAGAACTATTAAAACAGGATTATTGCTATAATTTAATTTACGAAGTTCCCAGAAGTCTTTTTCTGTTAGAGGATAAGGTATATCCACACAGGTTCACCTCTATTCTTCGGTTGGTTTAGTAGAAATTTTACTATTTGCTTTAGCTGGGTCAATGATTCGATCAAAGATGCTTTCAATCATATCCTTAATGAACTGTACCCGACCAAAGGAGTTATATTCTACTATGTCTGGAGCTTGTGGATAGATATCATCCACTGATTGACCATCTAAGAAGATATAAGCTAGAGTATTAAAATCAGCTGGATAAGGATCAATGAATTCTGGAATTTCAGGAGTATATCCTTCAAAGCCCATAGTTAAGTTGATGAAGAAGATCCAAGCTACTGGATTCTCTGTCCATACCTTTAACTTATAGTGGCCGAATTCGCTCACCTCATTGAACCATTCGGCTGCTTCTATCTTAATCTTATAGTCATGATCTTTATATTCAATTAAATGACTCCTATCTGGATTCTCGATGGTCTCTTTATGAGACTCTTGACTATTCATTCTTAGATTAGCCAGAACCTGTTCCATTTCTTCTGTTTTAGCTAACTTCTCTAAATCTAAGTCAGTTCGTTCTATATATAAACTATCATTACCACAGGTTAAGCCAAGAGAAATAATCTCTGCATCTAATCCTGATCCAGTAGTCATAGCCGACATATATAGATTTTTAACTGGGTGTTTTTCTTCCTTGCTCATATATCTTCTCCTCGTTTATACTATATCTTCTTCCTCAGTCTTGTAGACGACAGTAGTAGTATTAATCTCTTTCTCACAACCCATCCTGAAACAATAGCGCATAGCATTTTTATTATTACCTAAGCCAGGTAGAGATACCCATGGATAAGCCATGACGGGCATAGCTCTATAAGCAGAAGGAATACCCTGATTACCTTGGGACCAAGTTTCTTTTAGATTACGTTTATTACTATTATTTTTATCTACAGTACTAATAGCATCTAAATTTAGGTTGTAAATCTTATTACGTTGATTTCCACCAACAGAAAAAGTACCGGCATAACTAGCATTACTACCACCACCCATACCTCTTATCTTAGTACGGAAGTTGTATCTATCTCCTCCCCAATAGGAAGAAGTATTCTGATCGGCCCAGCTACCATGATAAGCTGAAATAGGTTGAGTTGACCAGTTAGCTGGATGAGATACATAATCATATCGATTATTTTTAGTATAATTAGGATTTAGATCAGTAACTGGAGGAATCTGCATCATATCGAAATTAGATGGGCGAGGATTCTTAACTGAACTATTTCTATAGTTAGTTCCGGGATAAGAAAGTTTCATACCTGTATTATACGGGTAATCGTACTTATTTTCTAAGCGTAGATCTTTCTTAAACGGAAAGCCTTTATAAAGCATCCCGGTACCAGGGTAGCCGCCATACCACCATCCACCAGAATATCCATTACGGTATAAGCCATTAATAATATCACCCGACTGCATATTAAACCATCTAGTGAAGTGACTAAGTATAGCACCATTAGAACAAGCTGCAGCCCAAGCTCCTTTATTATTCTTAAATCTAGTGTTCCAAGTATCCCATCCCCATAATGAGGTTTGGTACCAATCCAAACAGTTATCATAGTTGATGTCATATACCATACCTTGAGTTACAGTAACCACTGGATATTTAGCTGATCGATGTACATGTCCTAGACTATCCAGCTTCATATTAGTTTTATCCATCAAATTAACTATATCATCCCATAGTCCCATCAATGTTTTATTACTCTTAGTAATCCCATCTTGGAAAGAATGATCATTATTTACTTGATTAAACTTATCAATGTAAGCTTGTAATTCTTTAGTATCTGCATTTAGAGAACTTCCAATATTAGATAATTGTAGATTAATATCCCCTAGCTGATTAACATTCTTAGCATTTAAGTCATGAATATAAGCATATCTCTCTTGCTCTTCATTAACTTCGTTCTGTAAGAGAATACCTCGAGAATATAGCTCTTGATGTTGCTGATCAATTTTATTCTTCATTCTAGCTGTATTAAGAATCTCATCTGAGATCTGAGATTTTCTTAAAGTAACAGTCCCTAGCTCATTATCTAGGAAGTGCATGACAGCTTCTCGTAAGCCTTTAGTTGTTGGAATAGGCAAATTAATACCTTCCTCAGTTACATAGAGATCATACTGATCAAAATCAACTAGTAGCTCTCCTGATCGTAAAGTTCCAATATAGTTCTTCATGTATGTGTCATAGTCTAAAGGCTTATACACATATCTACCATGTCCGGCCATTTATTCTCATCTCCCTTAAAAGTTCATTTTCTTTTGATAATCGTCTGCTGGATTCCTTATAGATTCGGTAGTACTAATACCACTTATATCTATAGGATTAGATATAGACGCTTTTTCTGGATGATCTTTATTATCGGCTTCAGTATCTAGCCCAGTAATTGAGATAGTTCCCTGCTTCATCCAATGATACATTGGATGATTTTTATAGCTAGTGTGTGGCCAAGTCTTATTCCAGAAACTAATCATACCTTTTGCCCAGTTTAAATAGGTTCGTTTAAATACTCTACTATTTACATTTTTAGTACTGCTATCTACATAACCAACGACTGTATCTGTATGAGTTAAAATCCTACTCATTATAGGAGTTAGTAAATCATTATAAATATAAGCTAGTTCATCTATTCGTCTAAGAACATCTAAGACCTGGAGGTAATCAGCCAAGAATACTGGTAGATAATCCAAGATAGTATCATAGTAAGTAAATAGCAACCAACTGTTAGTAGCTGTTCGTTTGTCAACTATATTTCTTAATTTAGTTACCTGGCTCATCAGATCTTCTAAATGATGTAGAATGTCATAATAACCTTTAATTTTATTTTCTTCTTTATTATAATTATCCATTAAAGGACGAAGATTATTAATTGTCACATCAAGCATATCGCTTAAAGTACTTAACCAATATTTTTGTAAATCAAGCTCAGTTTCTATATTTTTAGTAGCTGATACTCGCTTATTTTCTTCATTAGTCATGATTGAGATATGACCAGTTACATTATTTATTATTAGTTCTCCCAGTTCAGGTTTGATAGCTGATTTTTCTTCTAATGGTTTAACCGACAGTCTATCTTTCCATTCGTACTTGCCTTCACCCCGTAGTAACTCATGAATATGATTCATATCATATTGATCCATAAATTTATATCCACCTCCCATAATTTATATGATTAATAAGATATTTTTCTTAATTTTTTTCTTTAGAAATTCATAAATGATTGTTTTTTATTGAAGCAGCAAGATAATTCTAATACCCTGCTTGAGAGTATTAGAATATGATTAACTTATCAGGTAGCTGGCATGTTTATCCCATAGTTAGCTGGATCTAGCCAACCACCATCTACATCTGATTTGAATCTATTTTTCTGTTTAATACCATTGTTAACTATCTTATCAGTCCAATTATTGAAGTCATTTAAAGTAACTTTCTTATTGGCTAAGGTATCTATATGTTGTACATTGAAGCAGATCATAGCTATGATAGATTCTATTCCTCTAAATTGTTCTAGATAATCTAGGTATTTAGCTCGTAGAATAGGCAGTTGTCGTCTGATATTACCATTAAGTTCAGTAAAGGCTATATTAAAGTCTCCATCTTTATCTAAGATTCGATGTTTCTGATCATACATTACTTTCTTCATGGTCTTGATATCTTCTTGATTCTTAGCAGAATCCTTATCTAGTTGATCAAGCTTCTGTTGTAAATCAGCTATATCTTTATCAATCTGATTGTACGTATCTCTAATCCAAGCATCTTTATCTTGAATATACTCAAAACTATCTTCCAACCATCTCACCTTTTCATTATAAATAGGAATCATCTTGAAGGAGTCGCCTAAAACATTAGAACTGAATCTAAGCATGTGCATAATATTTTCAGTAACATCTACTATCTTATAACTATGAGTAGTATCTGATACTTCATTAGATATAATACTGATATCTCCAGTTCTGTTATTAAGCATAAGTTCTCCTGGATAATTACTATAATTATTTTCTCGCAATAAAGGATAGAGAATATTTCGATCAGCATGCTTTAGACTGTTAAAGCCTGTAGCTTCAGATGGAGCTGCTTTAGTAGAAGTATCATCCTTGGCTTTCATACTGGTATCATAGTTGATATCTATATAGAAGTAAGCTGTGTTAGCCATCCCATTATCTTCTCGCTTAGCTTGGACTATAATCTTGTATACCTTATTATATCTACCATCAGCAAATTCTTTCATTCGATGAATTGGATAACTAGCTTGATCGGCTTTCTCAGTAAAGGCTATCTTATCATTTACGACATAAGTGTAGGATACACCTTTTTCTCTATTACTTACGGTTAAAATAGTAGATGGAGGCATAACACTTATCATTCCATGAGTAAATCCTGTCATGAGCGGTCGTTTAGGAGCTCGAGTATCTATATAAAAGATTTTAGAGAAAGTTTCTTTTTCTAAATTAAGATTATTAGTAACTTCAACTGTATAATAAAACTTCTTCTTGTTTCTCTCGTAGTTAGTAACTGGCTGACCAGCTCTATAGGGGAGACCATTAATTTTCTCTTTATAAGAATAGCCCATTCGCTTATAAACGGTTGGAATATAAACTGCTAGATTACCGCCATTAGTTTCGGGATCTCCTATATCACTAATCTCTGGTCGTTCAGGAGGAGCATAACTGAAGTTATTGAAAGTGATAGTTAATTGGCTATCAAAGAAATAGTTATTGCTATATAATTTTCTAGCATAGATAGTTGTACTCTTAGTAATTCTGAAAGTACCATGATATTCTTGCCAAGGATCATTCTTATTCAGCTTGTATAACTTAGCTTTTACCCTAGGATTACCATTTTCATCTAGTTGTCCTTCTTCAGCATCTAGTCCTAACAAATGATCATAGTAGAAATAATCAATAGTAACATCATAGAAGTTAGATATCTCTTTCTTCGGCATATAATCTATATAGGGAGAACTGTAGCGGTGTTCAGACTCAATAAAGAATTTCTGTGGTTCACTGTAGCTCACTAGATAGTTGTGTTTATCTTTGTAGATAGCATAGAAATAGTGAGTACCCGGTTGTTCAAAGGTAGATCCTGAAGCAATTTCTTTGCCATCTATAAAGCATTTACAATCATAATAAGGAGAAGTATTATTCAGAGTAAATACAATCTCCTTAGTGGAAGTCAACGGGTGTTTATTATCTCCAATTTTCCAGGGAGCTAAAGCATGATCTGACGTAGCTGTAAAGGTTGGGGTAGCTGGTTTATTAGTTTCCTCTACAGCATCAATAACCACATCCCGAAATTCTAGGCTAAAGTGAGTATTAGATCCTTTATTGGTAATATCCAGATCATTATCATTTATTGTAATACCACCAGGTTTAAACTTAGTACCCTTACTTACCGTAGTTGGCTCGTCATAGGTATTATATTCTTTTCCAGTTATATCAGTACCAATGGTATGAATATGATCCACTTTATTAGGATAACTAGCACTATAACTCTCCAAATGGATATCAGAATTGGCAAATATAGGATACGTATTGTAAGGGTTGATAGCATACTTCTTCCCAAATACAGTAATTGTATGAATTTCATCCTTCATATTAAAGTCATCAGACTTAAATGTAATATCATTATAGAAGCCGTTAGTATCTGAATCATAACTATCATGCTTAGTAAAGTTATCTGGTGGAGTTGCATCCGGTATAGAAATAGCTCCTTCACCGATGCCACCAGCAGTACCAGAGTCACCTGGTCGTTCATCTTTCCCGTTCCCAATAACAAACATCCCAGTAACAATCTGCCCAACTGGGAATCTATCACTAGATACCTTTACATAGATATTGTAAGATCCTTTATCTGTAAACTTGAAAGTATGAGTTTCATCTAAGGTATTCTTGTTAGTTATAGACGATTCTTTTCCATCTAGAGATACTACTGGATTATTATTCAACGAGTAGGTATAGCTATATTTATAGTTATCTGCTCTATCCTCACTGTCTAACAAGAGCTTAACATCAACGAAGATACTATTATCATTTTGTGGACGTAAACTAATAGTTGGTAGAATCAGAGATGGTGGAATATATGGACGAATGAAGTTAAACTGATAAGTTACTGGATCAGTTTCAAAGTTATCAATATCCATAAATCTATAGGGATTTTTACTGCTAACAGTATTAAGTACGTTAACTGTATACAGACCTGGATCAGTTAATAGATCTCCATTATTGTAATCAGTAATGGTTTTGATAACTTCTCCTTCTTCGTTCTGACAGGTAATAGTAATTTTTGTGTCTAGAACAGTATTAGCTGTCAGATTAGGTTTATCGTATCCAGGTTTAATTTCTAGAGAGGGATAAGATCCTTTACTTAACTCAACAGTATCTACTCCATTCACTACAGTTACATTATCTCTATCAGTTAGAGTTATAGACGGTACAGCTATTTTAGCATCCGGTAATCTCTTCCTGAAATAGTCGTAATGATTATTAAGATTACTACCCTCACCATCTGTGGTAGTCCCATCTAGTTCTATATACTCTTTATCAGTAGAAAGATCAGATAGATATAATTTATGCCACAGATGTTCCTTGGCTATAGCAAACATTCCAGTAGATTCATCAGGATCAATATAAGATCCCATAGTTGGAATATTAGGATACTTATTATCTATATATTGATCATAAGCTCCTTTGCCATCGTCTGAAAAAGCTGGCTCCCAGTTAGTTGAGGTAATATAAATGTTGCTTCCAGAACCAACTGTAGTTACATCAGTCTGAGCTATTTCAATAGAAACTTTCCCAGGATCAGAAGCAGCATATTGGTTCCAAGCGTTCCAAGCGGCGGTAACCATATCATTGTAATCACTGTTGATAATATTACTACTGAGATTAACTGGGAAAAGATTCATATCAGCATCCATAGCTCCTAGATCAAAGCCAGATATATAATTTTCAGCAGCAGTTGCTTCGAATTTATAACTAGGAATCATAGGGGCTTCTTGAGCATTAGTTTTATCCCAGTCAACTACAGGATTTCCCTCAAAGTCAACTACTTGATTGCCATCAGCATCAGTTTCATAGATAAGAGGTTTAGGTCCTTCAAAGCTACCTTCACCGAGATAGGTTACTGGTTCGAAGTTGTTACCAATCTTTTTTGTATACTGATTGTCTTTAGCTAGAATCATAGTTATGTTATTTCCTATTAAATCAGGATCAGCTAACATTAATTCTACAGGAAATCTTACAGCTGAAAAATGTTTGTTAGTACCGAAAGCAGATAGTTCAATTAACTCATAATAGATATAAGACTCATCATTAATAGATGTTCCATCCGTATATTGAATAGTATACTTAAAGGCAAAAGCTGAATGCCCATTGAGATTTAAATCATTAGGGGAGAAGTTGATTATATAACTATCATTTTCTTCATTGTTGCTTATAGTAGCATCGGATAGAGTTTTATAAGTAGCATCAGGCAAAGTAGTTATATCTCCGCCATTCAGATAATCAACAGAAGCTCCTTGAATAAGTGTACTTTTAATTTCTTTAGAACTAGCAGCAGTGGGGGTATAAACCGCTCCTATATTAACCCCTTTACCAGAGGAAGGATAAATTGCTTCCTGATCTATAATAGCTAAATCAGTAATTAATTTTATTCTACTTGCAATTGAGGCAAAAGTTCCTGTTTCTGCCATCGAGTTTTATCTCCTTCCTTTATTAAATTAACGGATCTTTCGGATAAGCTTTGTTGGTTTCATCATCTGGCCATGGTTGAGGATTATAGCTAAGATTTCCATCATCAACATCACTATCATTATCCGTTTTACTTTCATTCATATTAAATTCATAACTTTGGTTAAGATACTTCTCATTGAATGGACGACCATCAATAACGGTATCCCACATTTCATTCAAGGATACGTTAGCATTGATTTCTTCTCTATTCTTATCCAAGAGCTTATTAATTAAGATAAGCTTCTTACTATCTAGACTATTGATACTATAACCAGTTAGATCATCAAAGCTATCAGCTATAGCATTACTTGTATTCAGGTGATAATATTCATCATTCTGATCCATATGCTGATACTTATAGTAATCTAGAATAAGCTGGAGGTTAGTATGAGATGGGTAGCTAAATCTTACCATGACATTTTTAAGGTTTCCAGCTCCAGTTATCTTAATAGATTTAGTATTCAAGATAGTAACTTTGTCTGTAGAAATCTTATAATTATTTACATAGACAGAGAATGTTCCCTCTATAAATAAGAGACGATCATCATCCATAGAGAAGATATTAGTTGTTCCTACAGCTGGAGAGTTCCAGAAGAAACTATGATTCTCTCCCTTATTCTTCCGAGTTATTTCTATATTATCTATTTTATCCTGTGGGATAGTATTTCTAAAGACAATTAGAGATGGAATTAACGAAGGAGAATCAACTGTTGGGATATATAGACTATAGTCTACATTTGGATAGAGAGTCATTCCATTCAAGTTAATATCTAGATCGTTAGGATCAGTGATAGTATCCACTAACATGTTCCCATTATTATCCTCATTAACTAAAGGCAAACTATCAATGAACTTGCTTTGGTTGGCTGGTTCATCATCATCTTCGTGGTTATCATCAAAACCAGGATAGTAAAATCGTCCAGATACTAAGCTATTAGTAGTCATGGGCATGAATCCTTTATCTTTAGGTGTAGTCAAAGATTAATCTCTCCTTTCGTGGTAATTTTTTCATTATATTCTTTAATTTTCGGGGTAATTCTTCTTATCTGTTGCTTAATAATAAGACAATAATAGATAGTTTCTATTATTGTCTTTGTTGAGTTTCTAATAATCAGCAGTAAAGCTGGTTGTTGAATCAAGTAATCCATTAGTAGTAAACAGGATATGATCACCTAGAGCTAGATCATGCATACCTGGTATAGCTAACTTGATATATCCATATTCTCTGTCTACTTCTATAGTATACCAGGTTGGATTAATTACAAAGTAGAATATACCATCTCTCTTCTTTAGGAAGACTCGGATATCATTAGCTGATACTGTTTGTTTAATACCAGTGTTAATAGACAGACCATTAGTCCTAAGTAATCCTAGTTGATCTTCGAAGGTATCATCTATAGTGTGATCATAAATTAAACTCTGACTACTATAGATCTTTCGTTTCTCAGCAGTTAAAATAACTGTATCTGAATTCTTTAAGGTATAGTCGGAATTAATATCTCCATCAGTTAAAACTTCTCGTAGACGTCTAACAGCAGCAAAGGTTCTTAAGGATCCAGTTAAAGAATCTTTCTGCTTAAAGGACATTCTATAGAGATGCTTCCCATTGATATAGATATCAGATATTAGGATATTATCTTTATTCTGCCAGGAGTTATAAGCTCTAGTAAAATCATAATACCCAAATTCTCTTTCATCATTAACCATGTCGTAAATAAATGGAGACTTGTTAATCTTAATATCAGCTGGTTCAATACTTTCCTCAAATGAGATATTACTCATGGTAGCTAGATACTTATCTTTCGGTCCATGTTCTAGATCGGATAGATATTCTCTTTCTATATTATGAATTTCACCCTCATTAGTTAAGTATTTAATCTCAGCTGGTAACTCACCTATAGTCTGGAAAGATGATTTATCCCGAGTAGCTATATCTTCAGGCCGAGCAATAGACTCTTTGAATTCAATTATGGTATCCGTAGGATTGATCTTTTTACCATCTTGATAAAGCTGCATACTAAAGCTATTAATATATCCGTTAGCTAACAGCTTGGAACTTTCAGGCTGCTCACTATCAGCTGGATCAGTAGCTGGGATAGAGAACCATACGAACTTATTATACAAGTTATCAAAGTCTCTAGTTGACTGATAGAACCTTACAGGGTTATACTTCTTATCGGTTAAGATAGTAGCATAAGCTTCTTCTTGGTCAATTTCAGTATCTCCATTCTGCACAACTATGGTCTCAGATTTTCCTGGAATAGTAAGAGCTAATGTATATTCTGAACTAACTAGGAATCTAAGACGGAAATAGATTCTACCACTATAATAGTAAGCATCTTTCACCCAGATTTTAGGAATCAGTCCATTCTGCTTATCATCTCTATCTACATTAGCTAAAGGAATGTCACCGGTAGAATCAATAAAGTCTAGATATGATATAGCTGGTTTAGGAATACCCTCATTGGTAACTGAAACATCCGCTTCCTGGTTAGTAATGTTATAGTAGAGCCTATCCTTCCCTAGTTCAAATTGAACTTCATTCAAGATAGTGTCTATATCCAATAATTCCATATACCCATTCTTATAGATGTTAGTAGCTGGGAAGCTATTAGTTAAAGCATCCGGTAGATCTCTATACCATAATTGAGCTTTATAAGTAGTACTATCAGTTCTAAATTGATAGTTAGGATACTTAACTGCATAATGAATATTGAGATAATACTTATTATTCTGTTCGATATGATCTTTTTCAATGATAGCATAATCAAAGAAAGGTTTTGGCATATCAAGTAGCTTGTAGATATAAGTACCCATTCCATACTGATAGCTAAATAAAAGGTATGGATTAGCTAGGATATTGTTAGAAGCTCCTGTAAGCTTTAACCATTCAACCTTTTGCATATCTTCATTCCATACAGTTAATTCATCTACATCATGTAGAACTATAATCATTCCTGCTTCATAGATAATCTTTTCTATAGACCCAGTTACATTGAAGATAGATTTAAAGTTACTTAGCTCTTGGGTAGTTGGATCAACTGAACATTGATAGAACCATCCGTCCCAACTAGCAACCAACAAAATTGATTTATCTTGATCTAAGTACATCTCATTTACAGTGTGTAACTCTTCATCTATAGGAAAGATATCTACTGGAGCTTTACCCTTTAATTCAAAAGAGATAGATTCATGGATACTTACATTTTTAATAGTAAGTTTACCATATGCATTATCTACCCGTAGCTGAATCTGATTAGAATCATACTTAGATTGATCCCATCTAATTGATCCACTTAGATGACCCTTGGGATTATCTATAAGATTAAGATGAGAGTCAATAAAAGCGTTCCAGTTAGGCCCAGATAATTGAGGATACATAGTTGGTGCAGGTATTATTTCTTGGAGATAGAAATTATCCTTGTCTCCTAAAATAGGACGCTTTCTATGCTTAATGGCTCTAGCTGCTGACCTATCTTGGATAAATTCATAGTCAAACTCAACTGTATAGTACTTAGTCTTATCTATCTTACTTGCATCATAATTCCAGTTAGCAAAGATAAAGTTAGTCTCTCCATTTACAGTTTTAGTTGTAGTTGGATAAGAGCTAGTAATTAATTCTTCTTTACGAGCTGGTAAATTATAGAAAGTATACAAACCAGAGTACTTACTAAAGGATACATTAGTGGCTGGAGATAAATGAGACGGGTTAGATACTGTATCATCAAATCCAATACCCCCTCCATCGGTGGAACCATCAGCCTGCCAAGCATGGGCTATAGAACCCATTTCTAGTCGAGCATGTTCAATAGTGAAGTTTACGTCTCCTAGCTGGTTATAGGCATACAGTGGAGTAGAATTTGTATATAGTTTATTAGGCACAGTGAAAGTATTACTTATTCTTTCTGTATGAGACCCTAGATATGAAATATTGGAATACCAACACCCAATATAATCACTAATTCCATTGTCCCCAGTTAGATGAATTTCTAGTCCGATTCTATTATTACCATGAGCATCCTTGTTATAACCAGAAAAAGATATATCAGCAGACAGAGTCATTGTTTCTCCAGCATGAGTATTGAATAAAGCAACCAACCCTTGACTAGGATCAGAAGGATAGTCATATGAACCATTTTTACTTCCTGTTACCCGATATTTATCCGTTTTATTAAGAAGATTTTTACTAAATTGATAGTTCTGATCTAGAGAATCATTATTATTGACTTCGCTTAAAGAAGGTTCCCATTTATCATTAGTTGAATGAGTAACTACTTTAGCTTTCCGTAATTTATACTTGTCAGTTGAATTAGCTCCTTGTCCTTCAATGATAAATCTGCCCATGCTTATCTTATCTTTACCAATTATCCATTGATCTGGAAGAACCTCGTTTAAAGTAACTCGGTACCAGGTATCTGTTTTCTTAACTATATCTTTAACCAATGGGTGTTCAGCTGGACCAGAATCAATTAAGTTTCCGCTAGCCTCCCCATTCTGTCGTACACTTCCATAAATTCTGAAATTAGCAGATGGAAGAGTACTCATTGATATTTCGAAACTAACCTGTATTTTTTGTCCAGGATTTAAATTATAGAACCAGTTATACTGAGGATTATCTTTGGAGAAAATCTGTCTATATTGGGTCCATCCCGGTTCAGTTCCTGGTATTACTTCTAGATACTGATTAGGAATTATAGCTGAAGAAGCAGAAGGTTTTTCTGAAGTAAAGCTCCATAAAGAAGAAGTATATGGATAAGAGTTAGTGAGCAAGTTCGGATGATCAAGGTCAGTTATTTCTCCATTAGTTAAATCTTCTTTATAGGGTTCATTTTCTACCGTTCGGAAGCTATTGCCTTTACCATAGTAGATCTCGAAACCAGTATAACTCAGATCAGCTGAACCCAAACCTTTATCCATAAAGATATTTTCATAAGTAGGTAAGGATGTACTAGAATTATAATAAGGATCATTTAAGATCTCTTGAATAACCATAGTTTTAACTGCTTGCCAGGCATTCTTAGCTTGATCAGTTATAGTTGTGTCAATTAAGGAGAAGTCGGTCAATTTGTCTGCGCTGGGCTTCCATGGCTCCATTGAATTAAAGGAATCATTATCAATTCTGTCCCAATAGATCTTATCATAAGTTCCCCTAGGTTTCTCATCCTGTTCTAGCTTAAGATAACACTGGTTATCATCTATATGCTGCCCACCTACTCGAATATAAGCTGTATTAGCTGGTATAGAAAGTTTAACATTAGTTACAGCTCCTTGATTATCTATTCGGCTAAGATACTTTCTATTTTCATCATAGAAAGCATAAGCATACCATAAGCTTGATTGATTAACACCAGGTCTAG
>Ga0172378_10003356_pt1 | contig 15067 bp, 14 predicted proteins | sample GrowelOW332metaG_FD_119755 | JGI IMG/M metagenome (GOLD analysis project Ga0172378, IMG submission 119755) | Groundwater microbial communities from an aquifer near a municipal landfill in Southern Ontario, Canada - Pumphouse #3_1 metaG | ecosystem: Environmental > Aquatic > Deep subsurface >... | reverse complement strand
TAGTTTTAATAATGTCTCCGTGGAACTATCCTTTCTTGCTTACAATGGAGCCTTTGGTTGGAGCAATTGCTGCAGGCAACTGTGTTGTGGTTAAGCCTTCACGCTACAGCTATGCAACTTCCGCAGTTATAGAAAAAATTTTAAAGACTATTTTTAATGAAAATTATATTGCAACAGTTCAAGGCGGGCATGTTCAAAACACAGCTTTGTTGAACCAGCATTTTGACTACATCTTTTTTACAGGCAGCCATGAAGTTGGTAAGATTGTCATGGAAAAAGCCGCGCAGCATTTAACACCAGTGAGCCTAGAGCTTGGTGGAAAAAGCCCGTGTATTGTTGATTCTAATGTCGATATAAAAATTGCAGCAAGAAGAGTGGTGTGGGGAAAATTCCTAAACGCAGGACAGACTTGCATTGCGCCAGACTATGTTCTTGTCGATGAAAAAATCAAGTCAGAATTTATTCAAGCAGTAAAAACTGAAATTAAAAATCAGTTTGGAAATACACCTTTGCTAAACGATGAATTCTGCAAAATTATAAATGAAAAGCATTTTCAAAGACTAAGCGCACTTTGCCCAGAAGCAGAAAAAGACGCTATTAGCAACAAGATTGCGCCTACTGTTGTTGAGCTAGGAAGTCTAGGCTCTGAAAAAGTAACTGATTCTTCTATAATGAAAGAAGAGATTTTCGGGCCTCTAATGCCAATAATTTCCTACTCAAATATTGATTCTGTAATTTCTTACATCAACAGTCACAACAAGCCTCTTGCACTTTACCTTTTTACAAAAGACAAAACTGTGCAGAACAAAATCATTAAAAATGTAAGATACGGTGGCGGCTGCATAAACGACGCAATAATGCAAATTACTTCAAGCAAGTTGCCATTCGGTGGTGTTGGAGAAAGCGGCATGGGAAGCTACCATGGCAAATACAGCTTTAGAACATTCACACACTACAAAAGCGTTGTCAAAAACAATTTTTTAATTGATGTAAAAGAAAGATACGCGCCTTATGGAGAAAGGCTTGATTTTATTAAGAAAATACTGCACTAAATGATAAATAAAAGTGTCATTGCGAGAAACGAAGCGACGTGGCAATCTGTTATAAAATTAGGTACTTTTATATAAAGAGATTCCTCCACTTCGGTCGGAATGACAGCTTAATTAGAATATAAATCTGTACCCATAAAGTACCATAAACGGAGGAAATATATGGAAAATAGTCTAAAAGAAATCAATGACGCACGAAGCATTGTTGACCAACTTTTACCATTGCTAGACCAGGCTGAGAGCAAATTTAAAAGCGCAAGAAACTGGGGCGTTGTTGACTTGCTGGGCGGCGGCTTTATAACAGACTTGATTAAGCACTCGCAAATAAATTCAGCAAGCAACATTATGAACCAAATTTCAAACCTGCTTACTGACTTGCAGCGCGAGTTACGTGACATTTCTATTCCAACTAACTACCGTATGTCTTTAGGCGGATTTTCAACATTTGCAGACTTTGTATTTGACGGCACATTAGCAGACGCTTGGATGGAATCTAAAATAGTTTCAAGCCTGGATCAAGTAAGACAGTTAAAGCAAAGAATTACAACATTAAAGACGCGCCTAGACGACATGGCAAGAACCGCTCAATAGAATAAATAGTGTGTCATTGCGAGCAACGAAGTAACGTGGCAATCTGTTTAGAGATTCCTCCACTTCGGTCGGAATGACAATCAATAATTAAAAATCTCGGCCTTATGCTTACACCCTAATTTTTCAAGAGAAATCTTCAATGAATCATTAGGGTTTTCTTTTTGGTACGACTTCAAATCAATTAAAAATCTGTTCATAGAAAAATGCTGGTACACATAGACTTTGCTCCATGCTTTATCAAAAGAATCTGCTAAGTTTGTACCCATGTTTTGGCATTTAGCACTGTAAATATAAGCCTTTTTTAGATTGTCCCTGTATGGCAAAAACAGTCCTTTTCCTTTAAGCTCGGCATACCCAACAAGCCACAGTTCTGGAACAAAATCACCTTCAGCAGTGTTTTCCACAAGGCTTTTATGAAGCTCGGCAGTCTTTTCTGCCATCCAAGTTTGGCTTTCTAGAATTAAATTTCTTACATTGTCTGTGCCGTTTTTTATTAGATATTTCAAGTGAGAAGTCTTTGCTGTATGAACTGACGTCTTATTTAAAATTATAACGTTCTTACGAAAATCAGTACAAAGCTCCGAGTTTCGTCTAAAAAAACCTTCTGCAATTCTACCGCTTTGGCCAACCAAGTATTTTTGATTTTTTGTAAGCTGTTCTTCTTTGCCAGGGTTGTCGCCAATGACAATCAAATGTATTTCATCTTCGGCTGTAATTTCATCAAGCGCCTTGTTATACACAATGGAATTTTCAAGAGGATAGGGAGGCGTGTCTTTTAAAGATGAATCTTTTTGAAGTGAACTAAGCTCGTTAGAAATCAACGCCCACTTTTTACATTCCGCCTTAAACTCATTTCTAAATTTTTCAAAAGCATTCCACTGAAGTTCTGTCATACAAAATCCTTTGCCATCAATATTCCATCAGTAAATGAATTCTCTGATGTTCTAAAAAACTTTTCTATTTTTTTATATTCAACAAATCCATTTTTTTCATAAATATGTTTTGCGCCCTTCCAAACATCGTTTACTAAAAGAACGCCCTGCTTAACATTTTTATTTTTTAAGCAAATCTCTTTTACACAATCATTAAAAAGCATTTCGCCCAGCGACTTTCCTCTGAACGATTTTAGCACCGCTACAGAGCTTACATATAAAACGCTGCCGTCTTTGCAATGATTTTTCAACGCTGAATGTCCTAATGTAAATGCAGAACTGTCTTTTGGAACAGAAGCCCAAAGCTCAGAAGAAAAATATCCAACTATATTATTTTCATCATCAACTAAAACAAAAAAGCCTGCCGGATAAGCGGACAGGCGTTCTGCAAAAACATTTTCACTTTCTACAATCTCCGGGATAAATGATTGATTTTCCACAACCATTATCCCTTTTAAATCAGAAAGTTTTGCATTTCTAATCTTCATTTATTTTCCTGCTTTATGCGCTGTAGAATTTGTAATTTTATAAGAAACTTTTACTGGCTGGTCAGGAAGCTTCTCTTGATTTTCACTTCCTACGCTAAAGAATGCCATTGCGCCGTAAGTAGAATCTTTTATTCTTTCAATGTTTGAGCCTACTTTTGTTCCGTTAACAGAAACATCATACTTGCCGTTGCTGTTCAATTCAACTTTCAAAGTATTTGTAGCGTCATAACCTTTTGTAATAGCGCCGTTTGCATAGAAGTAAGCAGTTGCCGCTGTGTTTGATTCAACAAGGTCAGTGTAGTTTTTTCCATCATATTTATAAAGTGCATATTCACCATCAGTGTTGATTTCAAATCTAATGTAGTTAGTAAGCTTACCTTTATCATCTGCTGTATATCCAAAAACAAAACCGTAAGCTGATTTTTCATAGCCTGTTGCTTTTTTAAACTCACCTTCAAACATGTCAAACTGGCCAAGCTCCGCTGTTGTATAAAAATATCCACAGTTTTCCATATCTGATAATTCTGTTTCCTGCCAATCTGATGCTTTTGGTGCAGCCTCTTGTTTAGTTGAAGCGCATGAAACACAAATAAATGTAGAAAGTGCTAAAATTGTAAAAGCTAAAACTGATTTTTTCATTTTAAAACCTCTTGTCGCGTGAGTAACGCTTATTAAATAGTATACCTTAAGATAAAAATGTTGTCATCTGTCATTCGTCAGTTGATATACGATAGTCCCAGTTGTGCTTTGGATAACGGCCCTTCATCTCTTTGCAAATTTCAGGCCATGTTGATTTCCAAAAATTTTCCAAGTCGTCTGTAATTTGTAAAGGGCGGCGGGCAGGTGAAAGCAGCTTAAATAAAATAGGCACACCGCAAACTTTTGGAGTTTCAAAACAGCCAAATATCTGCTGAATTATTACTTCAATAGTCGGCCTTATTTTTCCATTGTTGTTTTCATAACCAAGTTTTCTTACCTTACCGTTCGGTAGTTTGTATTCTGATGGCACAAATTTATTGACAATTTCACCTTCTAAATACCAAAAAAGCGCATTGTAAACTGTTGTAGAAGTAATATTTTTCGAACTATCGCTTAAAAATGGCAAAAGCCACTCTTTTGATGTTGTTTGAAGATGTAAATACTTATATTGCATAGAATTATCATCTTTTTTACACAAGTTTTCCACAGGTGAATCTGTACCCATACAGATTTTTTGCTGAATATAAAACTGTACCCTTAAAAGCAAGTTTTGACTTGAATTATCAAGGGGTAGCCAGTCAATACCTTTCTGTTCAATTTCTGAACAAACAGCTTCTTTATAATCATCTGGTTCTGGCTGTATCTTCTTTGTTTTTAAGACAATCTTCCCATAAGCAAGATATTCTGTTTTTTGAAGCTTCTGCGTTCCTTCAACAAAAGTTGCTTCTGTTTTAGATGTCGCATTTGCAAAAAGAAAATCTTCTGCCTCTTTTTCTGGCACTTCTTCATACGAATAAATTGTTCCTGAAAAGTCGCCTGAATTAACATCAACTGCAATAATGTATTTTGGTGAAGGATTTATTTCTTTGCTTAGTTTTGCTTTTCTGCCTGAAGGAAACTGGTAAACTGATTCATTTTTGTATTCAGTAAGCTCGTTCAATTTCACAGCAATTCTGTCTGGAAATCCCGCAAGCAGCGCTTTTGATTTTGTATATTCTGATAAAGCTTTTTTTTCTGTTAATAAACTTTTTCTTACACCTGCTATTAGTTTTTGCAAATCATCAGTGAATTTTTTTTGCATTTCAAATGACAAATTTGCATATTGTGAATATTTTAAAGCAATGCTTATAGAATCATTTTCTTTACCATACGGCACGCCGCTCAACGCAACACAAGCAAGCCTTATTTCAAGACCTAAAGACAAAACTGATTTTCCTAAATTTGTAATTTCTTTATTTTTCAAACAGCCAAGCTGCTCAAAAAATTCCACAGATGTGTTCCAAGAGTCTTTGTTTGGTTCATCAAGCCAAGACAATTGCTCAGAATTTTCTACGCCCCATTCCGCACACTCAAGAACAAGCTCACTTAAATCTGTCCGTAGAATTTCAGGCGGCACTTCTTTAGTCCTAACATCGTACTCGTTCCAAAGCCGAATACATTTTCCGGCCCTTACGCGTCCAGCCCTGCCTTTTCTTTGCTCTGCGTCAAACACAGACTCGTTGCGAGTAACAAGCATTTCCATTCCAGTATTTTTGTTGAATGTATTTACCCTGGACAATCCGCTGTCTACAACAACCGCCACATCCGGCACTGTCAACGAAGTCTGTGCTATTGCGCTAGAAAGAATCACCCTTGTGCAAGAAGCCGCGGCGGGCTCACGCAGAACTTTTCTTTGCTCTTCAAAACTAACGCTGCTATGAAGAACTAAAATCTCAGCGTTACAGCCTTCCGCCTCAAGCTCATCTTTTGTTTTTCTAATTTCCTTTATGCCTGGTAAAAACACCAGAATGCTCCCGCCGCTCTTATTTGCACCACGCAGCTCTTCAAGCACCGCATTTGTTGCAGTTACATTGCCCTCATACTTCACTTCAACAGGAAACTGCCTTCCTTCAATATGAATCATCGGTGAAGGTTCAATAAAGCCATTTTCATTTTTGCTTCCTAAATAATTAGAAAGTTTTTCTGAATCAATTGTAGCCGACATCACAATTACAAATAAATCATCTCGCAACTGCATGGACTCTTTTAAAAAAGCCAAGTCTAAATCCGCATGAACAGAACGCTCATGAAATTCATCAATCACTACAACAGACACTCCCTCAAGAGAAGGGTCGGACTGTAATTTCTTTGTAAGAATTGCTTCTGTTAAAACAGTGAATCTTGTTTTTGATGAAGTCTTATTTTCCAGTGCAATCTGGTAACCACAAGTTCCGCCAACTTTTTCTCCAAGCAAATCTGAAACTCGTGACGCAATATTTATTACAGCAAGCCTTCGTGGTTCAAGCATTAAAATATTACCAGCAAAATTTTCAAGCAAACCAAGCGGCATAACTGTAGACTTTCCGGCACCAGTTTCAGCAGTTAAAACTAAAAAGTGCGACTTTGATTTTTTAAGTGCAGTGCAAATTTCATCAAGGTGAGAAGTAATTGGCAGTAAATTGATTTCTGAAGAACACCTCAATTTTTATTCTCCAAAATTTTCTCACATGCAAGTTCCTCTGATATTTCACAAAGCCGTTTGTCAATTGAAAAAATAATTTTTCCAGGCTTAAACGAAATTTTTTTTGCAGTGAGCATATCAAATGTCTTGAACATTGAAGCAAGAAAATCACCTGCTTTTCCAGGAAGCTGTAAATTTCTGCTAACCGCGCACTGTGACAAAAACACCATTCCAACTAAAATTGCACTCCTATGAAGTCCTGAAATTAGCGCATCCTGTGTAATTCGCCATGATCCTATTTTAAACAAAACTTTTCCATACGGAGAAAGCATCGAAAAAAATGTAACCGTAATTGTAATAAAAATAGAAGGCAAAACTTTAGAAACCTTTCTTTTTTTAATTGATGAAAGAACAAAAAATAAAAGAACTAGACCCCACAAAGCATAAATATTTTTTATAAAGAAAAAGCAGATCATAGTTACTAAAGATGTAACAAACCAAATATTGTCAATTAAATACTGATGTTGTTTGCTTTTTATAGGTACATTTTCATTATTTGAACAATCAAAAAATACTTTATTTTCTTGTTTTTTATTATCATTTATGGGTACAGATTTATGTTCACAGATTAGACTTTGTTCATTTTCTGAACAGCTAGCAAAATCCTTATTTTTAAGCCTTTCCTTGCAATCTATGAATACAGATTTTATGGTAACAGATTGCTTTATACCCTTAAACCATTCAGATTTTTCTTCAAAGATATTTGCAAAAACGCCTAAAATTACTCCTGTAACAGTTCCAGAAATAAACAGAATTGGCGCAATGTACTTTGTGTTTTCACCAAACATTATGTATTTTGAACAAACAAGCTGCGAAATGTTGTTAGCAAGAGAGCCTGCCAACGAAAGTCCAATGTTAGTTACAAGCTCCAATTTACTGCTTCTTTTTGATTTTATAAAACAGATTAAGTCATAAACCGCAAGCATTGCAATTCCACTTGCAAAACTGCCGGCCGCGCTAAATAGAAAAACATAGCTGAACAGGGTACCGCTTATAAAAGCCTGCCCAAGTATTTTCAGCAAAATAAGAATCAAATATTCGGTTTTTTTAATTTTAGTATTTTCACCGCAAGCAAGTTTTACCGCAAGCAGTATTGGAAGATTCGCCAGCCCTAATCGCAAAAAGGGCAGGGGCTTTGGAATAGCATATTCAACCGCGGAAAGAAAAAGGCAAAGAGCCGCAAAAAATGATATTTGAAAAGTTGAATTTTTTTTAAATTCCATATTTTTAGTTTACCATAAATTACGTAATATGTAAAAAGTATAATTGCTAGAAACGAAGCTTCTGGGCTATCTCTTATGCAAATACAGATTTCTCCACTTCGGTCGGAATTACAGTATAAAAAAACCACACTCTATATTTCAAGAATGTGGTCTATTATTTTACTTTTTGCAGTAAGAATTATTTAGCGCTAACAAGCTCAATATCAAATGCCAAGAATGTGTTTCCTGGAATTGCGCCTGGTATGCCGTTTTCACCATAAGCCATATCTGGTGGAAGAACTACTGTGCGTTTTTCTCCAACCTTCATGTCCTGAACCATTACGTCAAAGCCTGGAATCATTTGTCCAATGCCTGTTGTAAAATCAAGAGGGCCTCTTCCTTTTGACTGGTCAAATACAGAGCCGTCTACAAAATATCCTTTGTACTCTGTTGAAACATTTTTGCCTTTGCCGCATTTTTCACCAGAGCCTTGTTTTGTTGTCTTATAGTAAATGCCGTTTGAATCTTTGTCGTAATTAGGAAAAGCTTTTTCTACTTCAGCAATTTTTCCAGCTAGTTTTTTAGACTGAGCTTCACTTGCTTTTTTACCATCTTCAATAACAAGATTGTCAAAATCAGATTGTGTCGCTGTAAATTTCTCTGCATCTTTTCCCTGACGATAAATCTTCACTGATTTAATTTCATCACCCTGCTCAATTTTATTTACAACATCTTGGCTTGCGTTATCAACAACATGTCCAAAAATTGTATGCTTGCCGTTAAGCCATGAAGTTTCAACATGTGTAATAAAGAACTGGCTGCCGTTTGTGTTTGCGCCAGAGTTTGCCATTGCAAGAACGCCAGGACCTGCAAATGTTAAATCATCAACAAATTCATCTGGGAACTTGTACCCTGGACCGCCTGTACCATTTCCACGAGGGTCTCCGCCTTGAATCATAAAGTCTTTGATTACACGGTGAAATTTAAGGCCGTTATAAAAAGGCTTTCCTTTTGCAGCATCAAGTGTGCCTTCTGCAAGACCAACAAAATTTGTAACTGTAAGAGGTGTTTTTTTGTAATACAACTCAAGCACAATTTGTCCTTTTGTAGTATCCATTACTGCAAAAATTCCGTTTTTTCCTTCAATAGCTTTTACGCTTTTTTCCATAGGTTTACATCCTCCAACTGAAAGTAGAACGCAGCTTAAAAGCAGCGCCAATGTTATTTTTTTCATTTATATCCTCCAAGTTTATTCAACAAATTTTAAAAACTAAAACTGTTGCACAAACCATTTATAAATTGCATCTAATCTTGAACCAAAAGACTCATTCATTGTATTTTCAAAAATAGCGAGCGCCGGTAAATCTGCCTGTACTAGCATATAAACAAGCATCTTGTCTTCGCAGTCAGTAATAACAACATTTATTCTTAGATTATCAGAATCAATTGCTTTTACAAATCCCATATAAATTGGAGTTGTGTTTATAAAAGTTGCGCTTACTTCATTATCTGTTTGATGATATTCAAGCCTATAGTTTATTTTTCCAAATGAATTGTCATTTTGAAAGCAGTACATTATTTTTCCATCTGCACTTCCATATAAATCATCTGGCACTCTTGTCCTGTCATTTGGACCTTTTATACAGTAGCAATCCTTGTATAAAACTTCTGTTTTTTTATCTGAATGTGAATAATATTCCATGCCTTCCATTTTACTAACTGAACGAATTATTTTTGAAGCTTCATTAATTGTTACTTTTGAAACATCGCCAGTGCCTAAGTCTTTTTTGTTTAGCATAAATAATTCTTCCGCAACATATATAGGTTCATCTTTTTCAGCTGGCCAAGATTTTACGGCTTTATATGCAAGCTGTGTTGCTGGATAAAGTATAAGGCTTACATTTTTTTTATTATAAAAAGTTCTTTCTAATTTTCCTTTTTCTATAAGATTAGAATACTTTTCTTGATCTAAGATTTTCTCTGGAGAATAAGAATACAATTCTGATGAAATAAAAATAGAAACAAATAGCAAACTAACAGTCATTAGTTTATTTTTTTTCATTCAATTATCTCCTTGTAATATAACAAAATATAAGACTAACAAACGTTCATTAGTTTCATAACTTACGTTCGTTAGTCTTGTTTTATTAGAAAAAATCATATAAAAAGTAAATACTTGCCATTGCAAAAAGTTAAATTTTACAGCAGCAAATATTATTTTTAACGTACACCTTTGTAAATTACACGCACCTGCTTATATAAACCATCACCTTCGCTTTTGGTTTCAATATCTGGAATATCATTTAAAGTTGTGTGAATAATTCTTCTTTCAAAAGGATTCATTGGCTCAAGCAACATAGATGTTCTGCTCATTCTAACTTTATCAGCTGTGTTGTATGCCAAACGAACAAGGCTTTCTTCACGGCGAATACGATAATTCTCACTGTCAAGAATTACACGTACATCTTCTTTTCCAAGATGTCCTGCATAAACATTTGCAAGAAGCTGCATTGCGTCAAGATTTTTTCCTTTTCTTCCAATAAGAATAGAAGAGCTTGAGCTTGTTAATTTAATACCAATCTTTTTCTCTTCACGGAACATAACTTCTACAGTTACATCATAGCCCATTTTGCCAATCATTGTCTTTACAAAATCAATCAGTTTTGTTTCAAATTCATCCTGAGGAAGTGGATTTGCAACAAGCTTTGGATTAGCAGCCTGAACTGTAGCATTTGGAACAGAGCCTTCAAAATCAGGAGCAACATGATTTGGTGAATCAACAGTATGCACTCTGATTTTTACAAATCCTTTTTTGAACAATGTATTTTTCTGTGTTTCAAGAATCTCTACATCAAACTGATCCTTTTCAAGACCAAGTTCCTGCGCTGCTTTTTCAATAGCGTCTTTTTCTGTTTTCCCTTCGTATTCGTATACCATATATTTACCTCTATAAATAATATTTCAATTTAGAACTAGCGAGACTTCTTTTTTCCGCCTTTAAATTTAGCTACATTTTTGTTAACTTCTTTCTTGCCGTTGTTCATTTCTTCCTTTTTCTTTTTCATGATATTGTTAATAACAATCTGCTGTCCAATCTGCAAAATATTGCTTACTGTCCAGTAAAGGAGCAAACCGCTAGCTACATTATAAAATAAGAAGAAGAAAATTATTGGCATTCCATACATCATAAACTTCATAGAACCTTGTGACTGTCCACCGCCGCCGCCATACTGTGTGATTTTACCGCTAAGCAACTGTGAGAAAGTATAAACTATTGGAAGCAGACGTAGGTTATTCTGAGTAAATGAACTAATAAGTGGAATCTGTTTTGTCCAAGTCCAAATGCTGTCACCAACAGAAAGATCGTCTATCCATCCATGAATAAAGCTTGCTCCGCGGAATTCAAAGTAGTTATTGAAAACATTGTAAAGCGCAAACAAAATAATCATCTGCAAAATCATTGGAAGACATCCACTTACTGGATTATATCCTGCTTCTTTATAAAGCTTTGTTGTTTCTTCGCTTAGCTTCTGCTGATTATCCTTGTATTTTTCCTGAAGCGCTGTCATTTGAGGCTGCAGTTCCTGCATTTTCAATGTACCAACTGCGCTTTTTTTGTTAAGAGGGAAAAGAACAATCTTAAGTATAATTGTCAAAATGATAATTGAAACGCCCCAGTTGTGAACAACTTTATAAATCATTTCCATTGCCCATTTAAGAGCACGTTCAATTATAGAAAGAAGAGCACTTGTTTGAAGGGCTTCATTAAATTTTACATTGAATAGTCCCCAAGCATTTTTATCTTTGTTGTTATATTTAATAAGCTCCTTTTCACTTCTAGGACCAATATAAACATAATATGAATCATTTGCTTTTGCTTCTGTAATAGGACCTCTTGTTAAATAAAGCTGAGAATTGATTAAACCAGTTTCGCTTTTTGTAGAACAAGTTACATTCTGAACCATATTTGAAGTAACAACAGGATTTATAAGCTCACAAAAATATTTTCCTGCAACTCCTGCCCATGTATATTCTTTATCATAAGTTTTATCAGCAAAATTTTTTCTTACTTTTTTTGAACCATTGTAAGAAAGATATTGTCTTACTTCAGTCTTGTCTTTTTTAGGATTATACTCTGGCCCAATCTGAGGTGAAGAACGCAATGTGTAAGATGCGCCATTCACATTTAAACCTTTGCCGCTATTGCCTGTGTCAATTGAAACATCAAGCTTAAAAACATAATCGTCTGGCTTGAATGTATAAAGTTTTGCTATGCTAAAGTTCTGTGGATTTCCCAAGTCATCTTTACGAACATAATTTCTGTAGAAACCAATTGTATAGTTATCAATTTTTTTTACATTAAATGTTTCGTTTAATATAGCGCCGTTTGAATCGCCAAACGCTAAAGACATTGCCCTGTTGTCTGAAGTAACGTTGTTAACCATTTCAACGCCCTCACCACTTGACTTATCTTTGTGGTCAAGCAACTGGCAGCTTACAATATCACCACCACGGTTTGTAAACACAACTTTTAACTTGTTTGTTTTAATAGTGTAATTTTCTTCAGGAACTTCTTCTTTTACTTCATCAGTTGCTTCTTCTTTTTGAATAACATTTTCTGGTGTAGTAATTTTTGCAGTTTCTTCTGCTGCAACAGCCTGCGCTTCTTCAGCAGCCTTTTCATTAGCTTGTTGTTGTGCTTCAGCAGCAGCTTGTTGTTTTGGTGTTATATATGCTGTTTGTATAAATATTGATGCAAACAATACAATTCCACATAAAACTATGGCCCAAATAGTATTTTTATCCATAGATGATTCCTCTTTTATTTACTTTCAATCGGGTACAGGATCATATCCGCCTTTATAAAACGGATTACATCGCAATATCCTCTTAATTGCAAGATACAGCCCTTTACCAGGACCATGTTTTTTAATAGCCTCCAAAGCATACTGCGAACATGTAGGATAATACCTGCAGCATGGAGGAAAAAGTGGTGAGATGCAAACTTGATAAACACGTATTAAAATTGTAAGAAATTTTACAAAAAAATTCCTTATTCCTTTAATAAACCTGCTTTTTGGCATAATACTCGAAATTGTTCACACCGCGAGTTGAACGAATCTTTACCAGGATAAATTAATAATAACATATCATATCCTGTGTTCAGGTGTGTTTTAAAAAGACGATAAATTTCACGGCTATAACGCTTTGACATGTTTCTTTCAACAGCATTGCCATAACCGCGAGGCAAAGGAAATCCGATTCGATTTATGTTTCGGTCATTTAGTGCATAGAAGAGCTTTGCTCCGGCAACACTAACCCTTTGTCCTTTTTTAAAAAGCTTTTGAATATCGGCAGAACGCTTTACATGTTCATTAACACTAAAGCGCCCCGTCTTTAACAAGCTTGTTTCCATTCCCTAAAGATTAGTACTTGTTTTTTTCGTCGCAAACAGAAAGCTTATGACGACCCTTTGCTCTTCTGCGGGCAAGAATCATACGTCCACCATGTGTTGCCATGCGTGCACGGAAACCGAACTTTCTATTACGTTTTACTTTGCTTGGTTGATATGTGCGTAACATAATTAAAGACTCCTATAAAAAAGAAATATGAATGTAGTATCATGAAATATACCATTATTTTTTAGAGTTGGTCAACACGCTTTTCTTTAAATCCTCAAACAAATTGCTTAACTCAGGTGGCAATTCTGATTTATTACAATTATTTGATTTATCTTTTTCATCAGGATTTAAGTTTAATTCTGATTCAGATAGGAGTTTTTCTTCTGCTTCAATTTTTTCCTGTATATTAGAGCGAACTTTTTCAACTGAAGTTTTGTTTTCTTCTGCGTCATAAAGCTCACCTTTTTTTCCTTTAAGCCTGAACGCAATTGTATTTATTTTTAAATTAGGAGATGCTTTTTGCAAACCTTTTAAAATATAGTTTTTGTGCATCTGCAAAAGTTGAATCCAGCCAGGGTGATCTGCTTCAACAAGAAGAACTCCGTTTTTTAAATCAAGAATTCTACTGTGTGTGTAAAGATTTTGCCCTTCATACTGATTTGCGGGTTTTAAAGAAGAACCTGCACCTTTTATACTGCACAATGTTTTTTTCCAAGCGTCAGTAATTTGATTTGTATTTTGAATATCTTCTGATTTTATATTTTTAAAAGTATTTGAAATTATATTTCCAAAAGAAACTATTTCATCATCCATGATTTTCTTCCCAGCCTCCATCTTTTATTGAATAAACACGTGTATTTTCATGCATATATCTTTGATAAGGCTCGCCTGGTAAAAAAGTGCAAAACAGCTGATCGTAATCAGGAAGCAATGATGTAACTTTCTGCCTTTTATCTGGGTCAAGCTCTAGAAGAACATCATCCATTAGAAGAACTGGCTTTTTATTTGTAACATTTGAATAATAAATTGCCTGCGCTGTTCTTAAAATCAAAGCAATAAGCCGCCTTTGTCCAGTTGAAGCTTTAGGCACAAAAGACTTGTTGTCTTTTACAAAAATAATTCTATCTCTATGAGGGCCGCTCATTGTAATATTCATTACTTTATCAACTTCACGCTTTTCTTTTAAAATTGAAAGAACATCATCAATTGAAGGAAGGGTAGCGTCTGCAAAAGGTCCCTCTTCCGCGCTTGTATTTGAAATTTTTTTCCAAGAAGGGTTGTATCTTATTGAAAGCCCGCTTATTCCTGTGACATTTTCATAAATTTTTCCAAAAATCTGATTAAACTGGAACACTGCGTTTTTTCTTTTTTTCTGAATTTCCAAACCGTTTTGTACAAGCTGCAAATCGTAAACATCAAGCAAATTATACTTCTGCTCTTTTAAAGAAATGTTCCTGCTTTTTAAAATACGCCTATAATTTCTAAGAACATCAATATAAAGAACATCGTACATGCTCAACGACTGGTCAATTAAAAATCTTCTGCGTTCAGGCTCGCCTATTACAAAGTCCAAGTCATCGTGATTATACAAAACACATGGCATTGTATTAATAAGCTCTTTACGGTCATGAATTACTTTGCCATCTTTTTCTATATACTTTTTTCCATTTTCTAAAGTAATAGCCGTTGTGTGTGTAGAATTATTTGAATCCTTATACATTGAGTGAAGGCTCATTGCTGATTCACCATTTTTTATAATTTCAGAATCTGTGTGTGTTCTAAAAGATGAGCCGTATGAAGAATAATACAAAGCCTCAAGCAAGTTGCTTTTTCCTTGCCCGTTTTCTCCAGTAAAATAAACCTCCCGCGAAAGGAGGTCTATTGTATTATTTCTTAAATTGCGAAAATTAACTGTTGATAAAGAAAGAAATGGCACTTTACTCTGTCTGCATTGGCATAATAATATGGAAATAGTCTGATGCAGGTTCAGGCCTCATTGTTACAGCCTTCATTGTCTCAGAAAATTCAAATGTTATGCGATCAGTTTCAATGCCGCGAAGCGGCTCTTCCACGTAGCGGAAATTTAATGCTATTACACAGCTATTGCCCGCATATTCACAAGGAATCTCTTCATCTGCGCTGCCCATATCTGACTGCTGTGATGTAATTTTAAGGCTTCCTGCTTCAATGTTAAAATAAATACG
>Ga0172378_10003355_pt1 | contig 15073 bp, 11 predicted proteins | sample GrowelOW332metaG_FD_119755 | JGI IMG/M metagenome (GOLD analysis project Ga0172378, IMG submission 119755) | Groundwater microbial communities from an aquifer near a municipal landfill in Southern Ontario, Canada - Pumphouse #3_1 metaG | ecosystem: Environmental > Aquatic > Deep subsurface >... | reverse complement strand
GGAATTTTATCTATTTCGTTTAGAAGAAGATGGAAGTCCATCCCTCAAGTACACTGACAAAGCTTCCTATTTTGACTTATCACCCTTTGATGGAGGTGAAGAGATTAGAAGAGAAATCTCATTGACTCTAGAAAAAAATGGGGTTTATTTTACAGTCCGCCCATCACGAAGTGGGTCCGGGACAAAACGAGATTACCTTTAAATATGATGATGTATTAAGTGCCTGTGATAGGGTCTTAACATATAAACAAGCAGTCAAAGTAATCGCAAGAAAGAGAGGGTATCTAGCCTCCTTTATGCCTAAGCCCTTAAACGGCCAGGCAGGGAACGGGATGCACACAAATTGCTCATTATTTGATGACAAAGGTCATAACTTATTCTTTGATGAGACGGGCGACCTTAAACTTTCATTATTGTGCCGGAAATGGATAACGGGAATTCTCCATCACTGCCGGGATTTGGCTCTCTTAACCAACCCAATTGTTAATTCCTATAAACGTTTGGTTAGTGGATTTGAAGCTCCAGTTTATGCTTGTTGGAGTGACGCTAATAGAAGTGCCTTAATTAGGATTCCTGCTATTAGAGGGTTATCTACTCGAACAGAATTAAGGAATGTTGATCCTTGTGTTAATCCTTATTTAGCCTTAGCGGGTATTTTAGCCTGCGGACTTGAAGGTATCGCTAATACAGAAGAAAAAGATCTAATTCCTTCAATAACTGACAATCTTTTTGCTTTAAGTGATGATGAGATCAGCGGAAGAAATATCATTCATTTGCCGGAAACTCTCCACGAAGCTATTGTCGAATTTAAGAAGAGCGCCATTCTTAAAGATGTGCTTCAAGAACATGCCTTTAGCTGCTATATCAACGCGAAAGAAAAGGAATGGAAAGAGTATCATACGACAGTAGGGGAATACGAAATTAAGAAGTACTTAGGGAAGTAAAGACTCCTTTTGCTTTGGCTCCCATTTAGTCTTTTTTGACAAATTTTGGCTAGACTAGTTTTACAGCCTAGCCTTTTCTTTATTTTTCTTTACTGGCCAGATAGTGTTTAGTTATTTACTCTCATCCTAAATAATCAAAAAGATCCTTAACCGTTATTTTGCTAATTGTTGCTCTATTCGATAGATTGGCGGTTTTTTTATCTTCACTGGGCGACTATAATTGCTTTGATGAAAAAATATATCTTGGCCATAGACCAAGGCACGACTTCTACCCGTGCTATTTTGGTTGATTGCAATGGCAACCCTCTTTTTAAAGCCCAGCGTCCGGTAGAGTGTCTTTATCCAAAACCTGGTTGGGTTGAAGTTGATCCTGACCGTCTTTGGGTTAGTGTTGTTGATGTCATTAATGAAGTCCTTATTTTATCAGGGGCTTCGATGGATGATGTCGAAAGCATTGGTATTACTAATCAAAGAGAAACAACAATTGTTTGGGACAAGAAGACGGGAAAATCTATTTATTATGCCATTGTTTGGCAGAGTAAGGAAACTCTTGAACTCTGTTCACAACACGAGAAAGATGCGCAGTTTATTCAAGATAAGTCAGGTTTGCGCTTAAATCCTTACTTCAGTGCTTCAAAGATTCGCTTCATTCTTGACCATGTTGAAGGTGCTCAAGAAAGAGCGGAAAAAGGCGAACTTCTTTTTGGTACCGTTGATTCTTGGCTTATCTATAAGATGACGATAGGCCGGAGTCACTTTACGGATATTAGCAATGCATCGCGAACAATGCTCTTTAATATTTTTGAGAGAAAATGGGATGAGGAACTTTTAGCCATTTGGAATATTCCTATGATTATGTTGCCTGAAGTTAAAGGCAACAGTAATGACTTCGGCGAAGCCTCTTTCTTTGGTGGCAAAGTGCATATCACTGGGGTGGCTGGCGACCAACAAGCCGCTCTATTTGGTCAATGCTGCTTTGAAAAAGGTGATAGCAAAAACACTTATGGAACGGGTTGCTTCATGCTTATGAATACTGGTTCTACCCCAATTAGGAGTAAAAGAGGCTTACTAACGACAGTTGCGTGGCAAATTGGAGATGAAGTTACTTATGCCTTAGAAGGTTCGGTCTTTATTGGCGGCGCTGTTGTTCAATGGTTACGAGACGAAATGGGATTAATTAAGAACAGTGAACAAAGCGAGGAGTATGCTTCTAGAAAACCTGATACAGCGGGGGTTTATGTTGTTCCAGCTTTTGTTGGCTTAGGTACTCCTTATTGGGATGATGAAGCTCGAGGCGCTGTCTTTGGTCTCACTCGGGGAGCGGACCGTCATAATTTCGTAAGAGCCGCTCTTTATTCCATCGCTTATCAAAGTAAAGATGTTATCGAAACAATGAAAGAGGAGGCTCATCTAGATCTTCGTTCACTTAAAGTTGATGGAGGAGCCTCGAGTAATGCTCTTCTTATGCAATTTCAAGCTGATATGTTGGGCTGCGAAGTTCATCTTCCAAAGTGCCTAGAGACAACAGCTTTAGGAGTAGCTTATTTTGCTGGGCTTTCTTCTGGTTTCTTTAAAGATCTTAATCATGTTAAGAGTTGTCATTGTCTATCGAAAAAATATCTTCCGGAAATGGCAGAGGACGAAGTCGAACGCCTTTATTCGGGATGGCTTTCTGCCGTTAAGGCGACAATGTCGTTCAAACCACCTCGGCAATGAGTGACTTTATTGTAGAAAAAGTTAATCATTAGTCTATGGGTAATTTCGCGTCTTATGAAGGTTCAATTGTCATCCTTCCTTCTGTAAGGAAAGATTATTTTCTTAAGGCCCGTATTACTGATCCTCAAGTATCATTTTCTTTGCTTACTATTGAGGAGGCTGAGGCACTTTTTGATTATTCATATGATGAACGAGCCTTAGCTTATCTCATTACGCTGGGAGATAGTTACGATTTAGCCTTAGAAAAACTTAAGTTTATTTCAAAAATGAAGGAGTTTCATGACGAAACTTTTCGACTTAATGAACTATCAAAAATAAGGGAGTCTTTGCTATTTTCAGGGCTTCTTTATCGCTTGCCAAATCCCGAAAGAAATTTCATTAACCACCATGTCATTGTTAGTGGCTACCATGATACAAGGCGGATTAATGAATTGCTTTGCGAACTACCTAACATGGCTGTTTCAATCCAAAAAGATCAAAAAGTAAGAGACTCTGCCTTACTTCTCCATGAATTTTCCGACGTCTTTGAAGAGATGCATTTTGTTCTCAACCAAGTAGCAATAACCATCGTTTCCGGAGTGAGCCCTGATGACATTTATCTATATGGCTTAAGTAACGAGCACCTGCCTTTACTAAAAGAATTTGCTTCCCGGTTAGGTCTTCATATTGCCGGTTTACCCGGCAGCCGTTTGACTGATTCGCCTCTCTATTCTTTCTTTATTAACGAATGGGAATCCAAAGGACCATTAGAAGCTCTAAAGCAAGTAAGTGAAGCTTATCCTGATGCAAACTCAATCCCCCTCTTTAGGAAATTAGCCTCCTCATTTCAAGAACTAACTCCTTCAAAGCGGTTAAAGACAATCCGAGAAATGGCTTGTTCTTTAGAGATTCCTGAAACCTCTTATTCGCCTTCCATTAACCTTCTCAAATCCTCTTTCGTTCCAAGTTCTGGACATGTTTTTATCTTAAATTTTGCTCTTGGAACATTCCCTGGTATTTCGAAGGATGAAGACTATTTGGATGATAGAGAAAAGAAGATTCTTTCTCTTCAAAGTAGCCGGGAGCTTACAGAGGCTAACCGAGCCGAACTTGTTTACTTATTGTCTTCGGGGCTTGTTGATTGCTTGTCGTTTTCCCATAAGGTCTTTGGCCAGGCCTCTTTTCTTTCCCCTTTAGTGGATGAACTTTCTATTCCAGTAGATAAAGAAAACAAACTGGATTTTGAATATTTTCAAGATGGAGGAAAATTCCTTTATTCCTCACTTTTTGATGACTTTTCATCCTTTCAAAAAGATGATCCTCGGCTCCTAAGTTATCTTCATAAACACGGCTCACCAGACCGTAACTTTCCCTATCAGTTCACTCCTTTTGAACTTCATAACGAAGCAAAGAAATTGAAACATTCTTATTCTTCTATTGATAAGTTCTATTCTTGTCCATTCAAATATTACTTAACGAAAATTCTAGGATTAGAGGACTTTACGCCTTCCTTTGAGGCTCGGGCGGGAACAATCTTTCATGAGATTCTTTCCAATTGCCATAATGTCAATTTTGATTTTGAAGAAGCCTTTAAAGAGGCTAAAAGTCGAGAAGAACTTAACGGGCCTTTTTCCCCAAAAGAAGAAGTCTATCTCGACATCAAAGCGAAACAGGTTAAGGCCGCATTAGAACTTATTTTAGAACATGAGGCTAATATGGAAACACCATCCTTTGCCTCCGAAATGAAATTCAATTTGAGTATCCCTTCTCATCCTTTAATTTCTTTAATAGGTTCGATTGATAAAGTAATTTGTACAGGAAGTGAAGGCTATTACCTTACTTTAGTGGACTATAAGAGTTCGTTGAAACAAGTTTTTAGGAAAAAAGGCTTGGATGATGGAAAGAGTTTGCAGTTACCTTTTTACGCCTACGCCGCTTCTTTAGATCCTAATTTCCAAAATAAGTCTCTATTAGGGCTTTTCATATCACCTTTTTTCCTTCCTTCAAACTTTCCACCTAAAAATGTTCCTCTAGAAAAGTATTTTGAAGATTCTTTTAAACTAAATGGTATCTGGAAACACGATGAAGAAGGCTTGGCTTCTCTTGATTCGGGCTACGCTTCTTCTCGTTTTATTTACTCTTTGAAGACGACCAATGCTGGTTTAGGAGAATGTTATGGAAGATGTCTGCCTGAAGCGGATTTCCAAGAACTTCTAGAAATCGCTAAAGAAAAGATTATCGAGGCTGACGAAAGGATACGAAAAGGTGATTTCCCGATTGCTCCTTTAATTAATCAAAGTAATGATAGTTGTCAGTTTTGTTCATTCCGTGATGTTTGTTGCCGAGACGATTCAATGATTAACGAAGGGAAAAAGGAAAACCTTGAGGAGGAAGATGAGCAATGAGTTGGACGCCCTCTCAACTTCAGGCTATTTCCGCAAATGAAGGAAACTTCCTTGTTTCGGCCGGGGCGGGATCTGGAAAGACTGCCGTCTTAACCGAAAGAGCTTTTCGTCTTGTTCAAGAAAAGAAGTGCCGAGTCGACGAATTATTGATCCTGACTTTTTCTAAAAAAGCCGCAGGGGAGATGAAAGAAAGAATTAGGAATCGCTTTCTAAAAGAAGGAAATAACGGGGACCTCGAGTCTAAGAAATTAGCTCAAGAAGTTGATTCTGCCTCCATTATGACTTTTGATGCTTTTTGTAATAGCCTTGTTGTTAAACATCATAACTTATTAGGTTTAAGGAAAGATCTTTCTATTGCTCCAGGTTCCGTTCTACGTCTAGAAAGAAAGAAAACTCTAGAAAAGATTTTGAGTTCTTATTACGAAGAAAGAAACGAAACCTGGCTTAAGATTATTAATGCGCTAGGAGCGAAAAATGATAATGCTATCGAGGCTTTAATTCTCCAAATATTAAGTGTTGCTGAACTAAAAATTGACAAAAAACTCTACTTAGAAACTTGTTGTAATAACTATTTTAGTGATGAGTTTTTAGAGTCAATAATCAAAGAAACATTTACTCGAGCAAAAGCTATTCTTGCAGAGTGTCTTAGTCTTTCTAAAACCTATGAAGGTGATATTCTAGCGGATAATGATTGCAGTTTTTTCCAAGGATTACTCGATGTTTCTTCTTTTGATAATTTCGTTGATGCCCTAGGAGGAGCTACTTTTAAAACGATTCCTAGAGGTTCATCCGAAGAAGATAAGAGTCTAAGAAAGCAGATTAAGCAACTCTTTAATAAGGATGTTGTCCCCTTAGCCTCTTTTGGTCATAAGGAAGAGATAAAGGCCTCTATTCAATCAAGTAAACCTACTGTTACCTTCCTGGTTGATACCGCTAAAAAACTTGATGAGGCTGTTAGCCAAAAGATGAAAGAGGCTTCTCTTTTTGATTTTGCTGACATCGCTTCCTTTGCTCGAGAAATAGTGTCAATTCCATCTATAAGTGAAGAACTTTCTAAACAATATAAATTCGTCATGATTGATGAATACCAAGATACTAGTGATCTCCAAGAGGATCTCCTTGCGGCATTTTGTAAAAACAATGTCTTTATGGTAGGAGACTTAAAACAATCGATTTACTTATTTAGAAACGCTAATCCTGATATTTTCTTGAAGAAATCGATTGATTTTGCTTCTAAAAAAGGCGGAGAACTCATTACTCTAGCTAAGAACTTCCGTTCACGTGAGGAAGTCCTCACTTCGATTAATTCTATATTTTTAAAGATTATGAATCGAAGACTTGGCGGTGTTGATTACTTAAATGGACAAGCTTTGGAGTATGGAAATAAAGCTTGCTATGATGCCTCTTCTAATGAGATTTATACGACTGATACCTTGCTTTTAAGCACAGGTGAAGGGGACGCTAGAGCATTAAGCGCACAGTTCATTTGTGACGATATCATCTCTAAAATCAATTCTGGTTTTCCAGTCTATGATTATAAGAGCGGATTAACTAGACCTGCGGAGCCGAAAGATTTCGCGATTCTTGCCTCGACTAAAAGTTCATTTTTAACATACCAAAGAGTCTTTGGGGCTGCTTCTTTACCGATTGCGGTATCCGATGATATTGATGTCTCAACCGAGGCTGTCACTCTAACTCTCTTTGCTTTTGCGCGTCTCTATGCTGGTTTTCATGATGAGGCTACGGTTAAACATTGTTATGCTGCGATTAAACGTAGTTACCTTTTTATGGAAGAGGATGAGGAGATTTATCATTCCATCAAAAGCGGCGATTACCTAAGCTCTCCTTTAATAAAAGAAGTTGAAGGGGACTTATCCTATATAGAAACTCACACAATCGGAGAAAGCGTTTCGCATATTATTTCAACATTTGGGTTTATTGACCATTTGGATGTTTTAGGTGCTACCAAAAATAACTTCGAAAAACTCATAAATTTTGTTTCGATTGGAGACGCTTTGAGTCGGTTAGGTTATGACTTTTCTGCTTTTGCTACTTTCCAAGAAGATCTAAAAAGCTCGGACGAAGAACTTAAACTCTCCGCTCCCATCGACACTGGTAATTCTGTTAAGTTAATGTCAATTCATGCTTCCAAAGGACTAGAATTTCCTATTGTTTACTTACCTGAATTAGAGAGGCGATTCTTTAAAGGGTTCGATAAAGAGACTATGTTTGCTGACCAAGAATTGGGTATTTCAGTCCCTTCATTGGATGAGCCTTCTACTAATAGCATTCTAAAGAAATTGAGAGGCGATCGATTGAATTTAGCCTTAACAAGTGAAAAGACGAGACTGCTTTATGTAGCCATGACGAGGGCTAAAGAAAAACTAATTCTTTTGTTCTGTGACTCTGGTAAAGAACAAAAAGCCGATCTTATTCTCCCTAAGAGTTTTGCTTCAATGCTTAAGCCATTAAATTTTCATCCTAAACCTGTTTCTCTTTTAGAACAAAGTTTGTTCTATAAACGCCAGGAAACAGTAATTGTTTCGCGGGATATTTCCTTCTTACCTTTTAGTGTTATCTCGAAAGAAAAAGAGAAGACCAGAGCCTCGAAGGAGTTGCCGACAACGCCAGATTATGGAGCTCTTAGTTATGGCGAAAGACTTCATAAACTAATGGAATTAGTGGACTTTGCTTCTCTTGATTCTTCTTTTATTGAAGATAAGAAAGACAAAGAAGTTATTTCCAAAGTACTAGCCCTTCCATTCTTTAGCGCAATCAAAGAAGCCAAAGCTTTTCACGAATATCAATTCCTTGATCCGATCACTAACGTTCATGGTGTTATTGACCTTTTATTAGTTTTTCCTGACCATGCTGCTGTTGTGGACTTTAAAGCTGGGAGTATCGATGACCCAGAATATGGTCGCCAGCTTTCTCTTTATAGTGCCTTTGTAGAGAGAACTTTTAGTCTTCCTTGCGAAGAATACCTTCTATCTTTAAGACAAGCGCGGCTCAATAGGTTAAAATAGCAACGTGGAAAAACCTTTAGTCTTAAATAAAGAAGCTTTTGGGAATCTCTTAGATGTCTTAAAAGCACCAACAAATCTAAATAGGGATTTCCTTTTTAGTTGCTATCTCGATGCCATTGAAGGGGCTGCAGGCCTTAAAGAAGAGAATGCTTTAATCGCCTCTTTGCCTCTTAATAACGTTCAACTTGTTCTCTACATCGTTAATGAACATTCCTTTTATCTTATGATGCATAAAGAGGGAAAAGCTGAAGAATTTGAGAAAAAAGATGAGTATCGACAGTTGATTGTTTCAATCGCTCTTGATAAGTATTTCACTAATGAACACCTTGCCTATCAAAGTGGTTCTTTTGCCTCCCGTTTTCTTCCGGAGATTTCGACCATCTCCTTGTATTTGAACTTTATTCTTGGAATGCTAAACCGTTACAAAAGAGGCGACCCTAAAGAAACTTTGGTAGTGGATGTTCTTCAAAAAGGTTTCTCGATGGCTAAATGTATCACCGGTTTATTAACCGATGGATTTGAAACGGAAGCCTTTTCCACTTGGCGAACTCTTCACGAAAATGAATGTATTCTTTCTGTTTTGGTTAAGTATGGGAAACCAGTTATTGATCGTTACCTTAGACACTTAACCTATGCGGTGGCGTTTCGAAGCGGCTTAAAAACAAAGGAAGAAACCGATGCCATCTTTGTTGAGATTAAGTCATTAATGCAAGGAGCCGGTCTCAAGAGCAAAGACATGAAACGCTTTATTGAGTATGGTTGGTTACTAGGGATTCCTGACGTTTTGAACATGGAGGATTTCAAGTTCAATTTCCGGGATGGCGTTGAAAGATGTGCAGGTTTGCGTGAATATTCGAAAGTTTATGAAATGAGCAGCGAAATTGCTCATAGTTCAGCTTTACTCATATATTCCCGCAAAAACTACTTCTTTTTAGTTACAATGCTTAATCTCTATGAATCATTCTTCCGTTTAGAAAAGATTTTCTCTTCTCTATATATGTCGACGGCTCCCGTCCCTGATCAGGAACGATATATGGCTATGAGGAATCTATATTTTGGTGAGTTAATGACAGTCTATAGTCTTGAAAAGAAACGCTTAAGTGATATGACAGGAAGCGAACATCCTAAACTTGAAGAAGAAGATAAAGAAAGTCCTGAGGAATGAACCTCAGGACTTTTCTTTATGTTGAGCGGATTTAGTTTATACGTCAGCGTAACAAGAACCGCCGATAAACTCTCTCATTAAGGAGTTGGATGGAACCCAACGATCGTCCATATCGATAAAGAACTTCAGCATTCTCATTAGACGCTCAGCGTCTGGGAAATATGGAGAGTCTTTTTCAATGTTGCTTAATAAAGGCATGGCGTATTTCTTCATAACAGGTAACTCGTAAGAAAGCATGGAGTTGTAAACGTAGTCACTGCCTTCTTGGGTTGAGTAAATCCATTTGAATTCACCTTTTCTAACGGCACTCCACATGCTAAGAGTTTCTTCAGCGGAAGAACCACGGAACTTCTTATCGCGGACAATGCGGCGAATAAGACGGAGGTCAGTAATTGAAAGGGGATTATGGTCATCAAGGTTAATTTGAGCTTGAGGAGCGATAAAGATTTTGAACTTGCTCGACTTTGGGATTCCAGTTGTCATCATGTCGTTTAGAGCATGAATTCCTTCAATAATGATGGGCTCGTTTTGGCGAACCCGGACTTTTCTTCCTGGGACCCGGTGTCCAACGGCGAAATCAAACTTAGGAAGCTCAACTTCTTCTCCGTTGATGAGATCCAACATGTTTTGGTTAAAGTATTCAACATCAAGAGCCTCAATGCTCTCAAGGTCAGGTTTTCCAAATTCATCAAGTGGAGCTTCACCTTTAGGTTTGTAGTAATCATCAATCGAGATACGGATAGGATTAATTCCGCGGCTGATTAACTCAATACGAAGACGGTTAGCAAAGGTTGTTTTTCCTGAACTCGATGGTCCAGCGATACAGATAAGGCGGATATCAGAGATACCATCTTGAATAAGTTGTCCTAGTTCGCAAAGCATGCGATTATGGCGGGCTTCGCAAAGGTTAATAAACTCGATTGGACCAGCGTTTTCAATGGTTCTGTTAACACCGGCAACAGTATCACTGCCAACAATTTTCGCCCAATCGTGGCTTTCTTTTAAAACACGATTGAAGGTTGGAGCGTCTTCAAAAACAGGGATTTCCCCTTTAGCCTCACTCCGAGGATATTGAATTAAGAAACCTGGAGAATAGAGACGGACTTTATACTTCTTTAGGAATCCAGTGCTTGGAACCATGTGGGAGTACATATAGTTGACGTATCCATCACAATCATAAAGGTGAACAGTTTTCTCCGGGCGGTACTTAAGAATGGCTGTTTTGGTAGTGTAGCCGTTCTGGGCATAGATCTTTTCTGCCTCTTCATTGGTGACAATGTAGCGTTTTAAAGGATAGTCAGCTTTAACAATTCTTTCTAATTCGTGATTAATCTTTAAAAGCATTGCGGTATCGCTAAAAGCTTTGTCTCCGAGAAGATTAACTTTGATACAGCGGCTGACGTCGTAACTAAAACGAATGTTAAGGTCAGGGTAGCAGTTGTGGAAAGCCATGGCGACGATATAGCGAAGACTAGCCTCGTAGGTCTTGATGGCATCGTGATCTTTTAGGGTTAAGAACTCGATAGTAGCGTCGTAATAGACCTCATAATTTAGTTCACGAACCCGGTTATTAACGCGAGCGCAGACATAATTGAATTTTTCTTCTTCGGGAATAAGACTTAGGATACAAATTTTCTTTTCGTAAACGTGGTCGGATCCGCCAAATTTTAGTGTAAATGACATAATGCGTGATTCCTTTCTCAAGCGGTAAATAATAATAGCATAACTACTTTCTTGCAAGCGCTTTCATTACAAACTTGTTTTTAGGGCTCGAAGCGTCTTTCTTGTAATTGGCTCCTATCTTTATGATAAGTTGGACAGTATCGAATGCTTCCTCTACAATAACAAGCATGAAAAAGCTTCTGGTCGTCGCGGACTATCAGAAAGATTTCGTTGATGGAGCCTTTTTTAACGAGGAAGCTTCAGCAAAAGTTGATTCCGTCATTTCCCTAATTGAAACTTTTGAAACAAGGGGTGATGATGTTATCTTCACTATTGCGGAGCATTCTTCTAAGGATTATTTGCATCAAGAAGTTGGACGGCATTGTCCACGACCTCATGCAATATCCGGCAGTGAGGGGGTAGAGGTTTTCTCTCCTCTTAAAGAAAAGTTCTCTCTTCATCGGATTTTCCTTCATGATGGCGTAGCTCCAGAAGAACTTCTCTTATTTCTCAAGAAAAATCCATATTGGCAAGTAGTCTTTGTCGGAATGGAACTTGAGACCACCATTCTATCGACGGCTTTACTCGCCCAAAGCGCTCTCCCTATGGCTAATATTGTTGTGGCGGACTCTTTGTGCTTTGCTAGAAATAAGGAAGCTGGAGAAATTGCATTGCATGCTCTTAAGAGCTGCTATGTCGATGTGTTGGACTTAGCCGAAGTCCTTGTCTAAAACTATTTGTGAAAGGAAATGAAAATGCCAAAGTCGCTTGTTTATCTTCAAAGCGGGGGACCGACCGCTGTTATTAACTCCTCGCTTTATGGAGCTATTGTGGAGGCTAAACTTCACCCTGAAATTTCTGGGATCTATGGATCAAGGTATGGAGTTGAAGGATTAATTGTCGACAATCTTATCGATTTAAGAAAAGAATCCGATAGAGATATCGAATTACTTAAGCAAACTCCAGGAGCTGTTCTTGGAACCACAAGAAAAAAGTTACCTGATGATATCGAAGATCCTCTTTATACAAAGATTATTAATACTATCCAGAAACATAATATTGGGTATGTTTTCGTCAATGGCGGAAACGACTCGATGGATACTTGTGCTAACTTAACTCGTCTTTTTGATAAGAAGGGTTTAGATATTCAAGTGCTTGGTATCCCAAAGACTGTTGATAATGACTTAATGGTTACGGATCATAGTTTAGGTTATCCAAGCGCTGCTAAACATGTCATTAACACTATTAAAGAAGCTGTCGTGGATGCCTCTTGCTACACCCATGGTAAGTTAGTTTTAGTCGAGATTATGGGTAGAAATGCTGGCTGGTTAGCAGCCGCTGCTGATCTTTTACCTGAATCCTGTCGTCCTGATTTAATTTTCCTTCCTGAAAGTAAGTTTGATGAAAAAGAATTCCTTGATGCTATCGGAAAGACTTATTGGGATAAGGGCTTCGCCGTTGTCGCTGTCAGCGAAGGTCTCAATATGGAAAGAGAAGTCACTGCCGTTGATGCCTTTGGACACAATTCTTTAGAAGGAGTTTCGATTGCTCTAGCCAAAATGATTGAAGAAAAACTTCATATCAGTACTCGAAAAATTGAACTTTCTTTACCTCAGAGAGCAAATCCTATTTTAGTAAGTAAGGTTGACCAAGATGAGGCCATTGCTTGCTCCCGATTTGCTATTCAAGAAGTCGTTAAGGGTGCAAAAGGTAAGATGGTGGCTATTAAACGAGTCTCCAATAAACCTTATGTTTCAGAGATGTACTTGGTTGATGTAAATAAAATCGCTAATTTTGAGAAAAAGGTTCCTGCTGAGATGATTATTAATAATTCAAGAATGAGTGATTCATTTAGAGACTATCTTTCACCACTTATTGAGGGTGAAATAGCAATCAGCTATAAGAATGGTATCTTTGAAACTTCCAGCTTCCGCTATTCTAAAGTTGAAGAATAAACCCAGAAAGTAGCGGCCTGGAAGGGCCGTTTTCTTTTGCTAAAGAAGGATTTTTCGTTATTGAGCTTTCGTTTTGTATTGATATTAAGACGAAAAAATCCCCTCTAAAGAACAACGAAAATAGGTCTTTTGAACAAGTTTGTTTACTTGTTGATTTATTATGGTTTCTAGGACCGACTTTTTTTGACTTTTGGCCTCTATAACATTAGGATTATGTGTGCCTTGCAAAGCAAAGGAAAAACTGATGGTTAAATTTTACAACTCTCTTAATGAGACAAAACAGAATGTATTTTGGCTCTTAGCGTTAACCGTTCTTGTTTTCCTTGCTCTATGTCCTCTATTTGTTATTTCTCAAGGTGCTTATCCCCTTGGTTGGCTTCTTGGATCTCTTATCGGTGTAGTTGGTTATTTAAGCATTTCTTATGGCACCGGCGTAATTTTAAAAAGTGACGCTAAAGTAGGAGCCACTGTCTTTACAGCCTTTAGTTTTTTCCTTCGCTTCTTTCTTTATGCAGCAGGCCTCGTCATTGGGGCTATTTGCACATTTAAACCTCAGTATTTTGGCGGGTTTAACGCCTTTAACATCTGGACAGTCTTTGCTGGATACCTCCCTCTTTGCTTGATCATGCCTTTAAGACATTTCATCTCCCTTAAGAAACAGGAGCGATCAGAAACGATTAAGCAAAACGAGGAAGGAAGCGAAGAAAAATGAGCTTTAGCGAAAAAGTTTCGCACATGCTGGATTTTTCATGGGAAGCCATGGATGCTCCTCTTTTTTCTTCTCTTATTATCATGGCAATTTTGCTTATTCTTGCCATTATTGTTGGTATTTTAGCAAAACATGCTGACCCATTAAAAACCCCTAGAGGTCTTCTCTTTTTAGTTACTTGGGCTTATGACAAGATTCATGCTTTTGTTATTGAAAATATGGGTGAGGCTTTTGAAAACTACACCGGGTATTTCATGTGTCTTATTCCTTACCTTGGTCTCTCCTTTATTTGGGGGTTAACCGGGTTACCATCGGTTATCGATTATTTAGCCGCTCCACTTTCTTTAAGTGTCATCATGTTTGTTCTCATTCATGCAACTGCTATTAGGTGGCAAAAGTGGCACTATTTCTCACGGTATGTTGAGCCTTTTGCCGTCTTCCTTCCCATTAACTTAATTAGTATGTGGACTCCTATTATTTCAACATCTATGAGGATGTTCGGTAACTGCTTAAGCGGAACTATTATTATCGGTTTAGTCCAATGGGCGCTTAGTAACCTAGCCGCTTCTTTGTTTGCTTCCTTTACTCCAGCGGGTTTGGTTGGAATTTTCTTAGCGCCAATCCCGATGGGTATTCTTAATCTTTATTTCAGCTTATTCTCGGCGTTTATTCAAACGACCGTCTTTACATATCTGACCGCTCTTTGGATAGCGGCAGAGAAACCGGTAGAGGAATCGATACCGGGGGCGGTTGGTGTACTCGCGGGGGATAGGGCCTAAAACTGGAGGTATATTATGACTGATTTAGGTTTGTGTGCTATTGCTGCGGCATTAGCCATTATGTTCGGCAACTTCTCGGCTATCGGAGAGTCCTTGATTTGCTGCCACGCCATTGATGGTATGAGCAGAAATCCAGAGATGAAGAGCAAACTTCAAAGCACAATGATGATCGCAGTCGCTCTTGACGAGTCAACTGCTATCTACTCTTTGATTGTCTCTATTCTTATCATCTTTGTCTTGGCGCTTCGCTAGAGGGTGAGCATGTCTTACCAGTTCGCCCTTTCTAGTTTATTCCTCGCGGGAGATGCTCCTTTTACTACCGAGGATTTTATCAACAAGTTGGTACCTAATATCTGGAGTTTTGTTATCCAGTTAGCGGCCCTTGTTGTTCTTTTCATTGCTATCTATTTCATTGCCTATAAACCAGTCAAGAAGTTGGTTGATAAGCGGAAGGATTATGTGGAAAGAAATTTGAAAGATAGTGAGAGAGCTAAGAAGAGTGCTGAAACTCGTGAAAAAGCTGCTTCTGACCTCATTGATGATAGTAAACGTGAGGCTAACGCCATTATTCTTAAGGCTAAAGAAGACGCTTTAACAGCTGGAGATGGTATTAAAGCTGCTGCAGAAAAAGAAGCTCAGAGGCGTCAAATTGAGGCTGATGAGTCTATTCGGTTAGCAGAGAAAAAATCGAGTGAGAAAATCAGAAAAGAAATTGTTAATGTGGCAATGGATG
>Ga0172378_10003354_pt1 | contig 15077 bp, 14 predicted proteins | sample GrowelOW332metaG_FD_119755 | JGI IMG/M metagenome (GOLD analysis project Ga0172378, IMG submission 119755) | Groundwater microbial communities from an aquifer near a municipal landfill in Southern Ontario, Canada - Pumphouse #3_1 metaG | ecosystem: Environmental > Aquatic > Deep subsurface >... | reverse complement strand
TCGTTTGATATCCATCAAATTCACAATTATTCCAATCATTTTGCTCAATATCAATACTATGATTCATCCCAAGCCCGATAGTATTTAATGAATTCAAATTAGAATACTTGATAACAGATAAAATATTAATCATCATTCTACACTCAATATCTTCAAGTCTCATCCCATTAGACGAAGCAATAGATCTAAATTGTGATATAGATAAATTTGTTTTCGGAAGTCCCGGTTGACTGATTGATGATGATCCATACATAAACTCACTGACGTATACATAGTCTGATAATACTTTGTCACCGCCAATAGTCAACCGTTTAATGCATAGGAGATGGGGAGAAACCATCTATGGGATCATTTGATACTAAAAACGTCCACTCATCCGGACGTTTATAGTAAAACTTAGGAAATGCAATCATCCTAGCGCCGGTTTTATTTGCAACAAGGGTAGCATATCCGGTGGGATCAGTGTCTTTGAAAGTATAAGTCTCTACCTTAGTGGTAGTGTCATATTGTCTAACACATTTCCTTATATGAAATGGGCTATCTCCATTGTTACACATGGTAAAGTCATCTATTCCCGGAGCAGCTATACATGACACAGTCCATCTCAGATCGATTGCATCATACAGCCTAGTACCGGCAGAAGATATGCCATTAAAAGACGCTCCCCACACTTTATGATTACTTAAAGTGGTATTATTTATATACTCTGGCAGGGTCTCTCCTTTGGAAAGATTGCCTATAAATAAACCCATAATACACCTCACTATACTATAAATCTAGCACCCATATTAACGCCATGCTCAGTTAATGGAGTTGTATATAAGAAAAATGGCCCATATCCTACAAATCCAGATCCCATCATAGCCGCACCTAATGACCCAATCGTAATACAAGCATCGATTGTCAACGAACCATTAGTATTATTTGATGGCGTTAATAAATATGGATATGCTGCATTATTTTCAAAACTATAAAACCCACTATGTGATACAGATATTCCAGTATTATCCCATCCACTACCAGTTGCAGATAATTCAGCATATGTCGTTATAGGTTCTATATGTTTAGACTCAGTAACATAAATGCCTGAATTATTAGAATTAATATTATCTATAAATTCAAATCTATTGCCATACCAATCTATTAATCCCATGCATTTTATAGGTAGCATAGATGTTAGATTCGTTTGATATCCATCAAATTCACAATCCCAGTCAGACTCATTCATTGACCAACTTGATTCTCCTACACCAAATTGATATTCATTAGCACCATTGCCTATCAATAACCATGGTGTAACATTAGCATATTTAATCATCAATAAGATATTAATCATCATTCTAGTTTCTATATCTTCATTTCTCATACCAAATGAAGAAGCCACATCTCTACACGAAGCAGCCGTTAATCCACCGATTGGAGTTCCCGGCTGGCTTGCTCCACCACTTCCATACATGAATTCAGATACATACACATAGTCTGACATTACCTTATCCCCGCCAGAAACGGGTCTTTTATAATGCATTGGCGATGGGAGAAACCCGTCAATGGGATCATTAGAAACTAAGAATGTAGATACTTGTGGTCTTTTGTAATAAAACTTAGGGAATGCTATCATTCTAGCACCAGTTTTATTCGCAACTAATGCAGCATATCCAGTAGGATCGGTATCTTTAAAAGTATACTTTTCTGTTTTTGATGTAGCATCATATTCTCTAACACATTTACGAATATGAAATGGGCTATCACCATTATTAGTCATAATAAAATCATCAGCACCAACATACCCTATGTGTGATGCACCCCAGTCTAATCCAACCGCATCATATAATCTTATACCAATAGGAGAGGTTCCATAAAAATTAAATGTTACTCCCCAAACTTTATGATTACTTAAAGTAATATTATTTACATATTTTAATGTAGATTCGCTATTTGTAAGATTGCCTATAAATAAACCCATAATAATACACCTCTTTATCCAATATACTCAACTGCATTTCCATCAATTCCATATGTTTCTACTTGTTGCATATAAAGAATATAATAGAATCCTTCACTTATCTGATATGATGTTGGTGGAGTAAATGACGCAGTATTCCACAGTGCCATTGGTGACTTCATATAAATTTCGTCTACGTATATATCACATCCTAATAGATTTTTATATGTATTACCAATAAATACATATGAATTACTATCTAAATTAAATGAAGCTGTGGTTGCTAAAGTTGATTTTAATACCCCATCGATATACATACGTATATTATTTTTAATCCGTACAAAAGCATAATGATGATAAGATGTATCTGGAATAAACGTATAATCAATCTTATCACCAGACTCAGTCATTAGTACAATGCGATTATTTTCAATACTATTATTGATATTAACAAATGTATCTTTAAATCTAGCCCAAAATGCGATAGTAAAATTATTAGTTCCAAAATCATATGATTGAGTACCTTCAGATTTTGAACTAATATTATATAATCCTTTTCCTGCAGAAAACAAAGCTGCATAGTTTGTACTAGTTTTAAATTTAGTAGTACTATCTACAGTAGTATCTATGTTAATCCATTCTGCTGATTTATTAAAAAAATCATTGATCTCACAATTACTAAATCGGATTAATGAATTCATTTTATATCTCCTTATATTATTAGACGAATAATATAATATTGCCTGATGTCACCAAAAGGACTATAACCAGTCCAAGCAAATGATCCGCCTGCATTATTACCATTCCATACATAACCACTTACAAGTATTTGATTTTGTGTATTTGAAGTCCATATTCCATCTCCAAATATCATTTTGCTGTCAAAGATTTAAGAGCTTCATATAACTGAATTGGGGTTACCATATCTGCATTATCATCTACGGGAATCTCTACCCCACCGGCACGAAGAATTCTAGTTACTGTTTCTGAACACATAACAGTCAATTCCCCATCAGTAGGAAGATCTACACCGGCAAGTTTAGCCGCTGCCTCGAGACAACCATGATAGCTATATGGAGTTCCAAGAAGTTTACGAGCTTCATCGGATGCGCCATCCATATCTGGAACATCTACATTGACAAATTTAGCATGCTTATTATCATCATATGACTTTGGAGAGTGTAACCATACTCCCGGATATTTATCCGTCTCATGTTTAACACCCTCTGCTTCAAGAACACTGTTAAACAGATAGATGAAAGCATGAGTTACATCTACATAATCACCACCACTGATAGTCTGAATTGCTTTGTCTATAATGGAAGTACCACCAACAAATCCAACTTTAACAATCATTTGAAAGCCTTCTTTCAATATATAATACCCCTCTACCACTCAAGGTAGAGGGGTATGATTTAACGATTAGTAAGAAACCGTAGGAGACGAAGCGTCTACGCTGCCAGTCTGACCCGGGTTATCCATCTCAGTAAGAGCTTTGTAACCAAACTTAGACTCTTCAAAGACAGTGTTCTTGTTGATCCAATCAAGGAACAATCTAGCCTTAGCAGTTACGCCCGGCCCTACAAGAGGAATACCGTTAAACTGCATGTCGACTTCTTTCCAACCGATCTCACCACGCTCACTGTTGGAAACTTCTGCAAGTCCAGCAGTCGTTGGCTGAGCAGCAACGATCAGGTAAGCCTTCTCAATATTCATACAGGTGTTATCCGTAACGAAGTACAGGAAGCTGAACGTCTCAAACTCATAACCTGCTTCGCTCATCGTGCCATCGGCAAGAAGACCATTGTAGGTTTTAACCTGAGATTTCGGATCTTTGATACCGCGGAGGAACAGCTCATTGACCTTGGCCAATGTAAGACCGCTCTTCTCTGTATATCGCATAGAGAACTGAGAAGCAGACTGCATATTAACCTTAGTGATGAGCTGAAGGTTAGATACACCATTGCTGATCTCAGACGTCTCACTCGTAATATCATCAAAGCCGCTGATTCCTTTGAACTCGTACTCAAGAATATGACGATAGCTCTGAATCAGAGTCTTGTAGTCATTGTTCTGTGCACACATGTTGTCAAGGAACTTCGGAATCGACAGTACAATCAGGAAACTGTAACCAGATTCGAAGTTGTTAAACTGAACAAGGTTAGAGAAATCTGTTACGCCACGGAACAGCGTAAAGGCTGTTACGTCTCTAGGAGTCATAGAGCCGGTAAACATGTTCGAAATAGCCATTTATTTATCTCCTTTCTTTAACCTTTCAAGACAGTGATCTTGAAATACTCAGACTGGATGAAGTTTCTCATCTTGACCTTGATCTCCGCATAGAAGATCTTGTTCTGCTCATATACGTTGCTGTCAACATATGCCATTTCGATAGACTCGAAATCAGTCGTATGCTTGTCAATAACGGACTGAACATCAGCCATGTATTTCTTGAGCGAATCCGAATCAAGGAAGTTGTAACGAATTCTCGGGCACTTCTTACGGATATCACGAATCATACCCTGAAGCGTCAAGACATTGTTAATCCAGCTAAGCTGAGTGAACTTCTCCTGAGACGTATACTCAGTTTCCATAACCAGAGTGCCGCTATAGTAACCGGCGTAGTTGATACGCAGGTCATCGATAGTCTGCTTCTGATCCTCACTCGGAGTATTCTTCGGAGTGAAGTTGACAGTGCCCTCAATTACATCCGGGAACGTAATGTTATAGAGCAATCCGCAGAACGGACGAGTCTGACCATTCAGGAAGTGAGTAATGAAGAGAGTTGCAAGGCTATACGTAGCCGTAACTGTAATCTGCTTACGAGTATACGGATCGATTACATCCCAGCTATTCTCATAGGTAGCGCACAATCTGGAAGCAAGATTATTCTTGTTTGCCATCTTGATCGCATCCAACGTAGTCAACCCGGTGTGCATATCGCGGAAGAATAATACATCCTCACGGAATTCTACCAATTCCTCGATCTTACGCTTGATCGGATCAGCATAGTTAGCATCAAAGATAACATCCATCCGGAAGTTATCCAGATCATAGATGGAATCAGAGAACGAACCATCGAATGTAGACATAACCTGAGCATTGTACAGATCCGGGTTGGTTGTCAACGGTCTGCTACCGAAGGAACCATTGGAACCACCGAGCAGCGCCAGACCAGTCGTAGCATCGAAGTCTGCACTCGTCTGATCGACATATACAGTATCTTCAACATTGCCATATGTATCCAGACCGAACAGAATATCGTGGTTGATGTAGTCCGAATAGTTTTCGTTTGCTACATAAGCGATGTTCTTGGCAAGTGCTTTAACCTGATCGTCAAAGCCGATAGCACGAACCTGCTTAGAGTTGGTACGGATAACATTCTCAATCGAGATGTTCGTATTCGACTCAACGATGTCCGGATTCAGCGTGAAAGCCATAGTCTCTTTCGATACACCACCATCATAAATGACGAGGATATACCGAACGTAGTTAACCGGGCGACGAGCAGACGTATCAGCATAGATACGGAAAGCTTTAGCCGATTCACCACGGCCAGAGTCGGCGATCATAAACAGCGGATATACAGCTCCAGCGCTCTGCGCCGTAGTTATGATATTACCATTCAGATCAATCTCACCAGCAGCACCATCCGAAGCAGTACCCGGATAGTTTGCATCAGCAAGAATAGCCTTGCGGAACAGCGGAATGCTGTTACCGATAGAACTCGTAGTGCTATTGCCATACGGAGTTACTTTCAGTTTGATCTGCGCTTTCTGGGCAGTAGCGCAGCCATTCACACCCTGTTTCGGATCAGCCTTAGTCGGGTCGATCGTCTCAGCGCCGGTAGAATCGATGAAGATCGGGTTACCGCTCTTATCATATTTCTGAGTCGTAGCTTTATACAGCTCAGCATACACAAGCAAGTTAGCAAGAGTTGCATCCGGGGCAACTACACGCTTACACGTTACTCGACCACCATTACGGGCAATCTCACCGGCCTGAACAAAAGCCTGACCATACGTTGAAAACGATGGTTTCTCTCCATAAATGTCAAAGAATGTCTGACCCATAATGGAAGTCTGCCATTCCTCAAACCCTTTAGGGGAGGCAAAAACCTGTCCAAACACAGGACGGTCAATTGTATCTTCCGTTGCAACGTCAAGAGCTGCAATATCAGAATTGTCGACTAAAGTAAATTTAGTTTGTGGATATGCCATCCCTTATTCCTCCTTTAAGTGAATTCATATAAATTTTGTAGCCAAACCAGCAATTAGCTAGAATAGGTAACATTATTCATATGTTTGTTTCCATCCCCAGCAGATGGCTTAGAAACCATTAGTGAGGATCTTTTCAAGAGGAGAAGTAGATTCTTTCTTAGCCATCATAGCATGAACAACCGAATCATCGAAGTTCTCAGACTGGATAGCAGAGAATGCACTGTCTGTTTTAGACAAATCCTTTACAGAGATAGACTGATAGTCATGGAAATCTTTGCTTCCAGAGAGCCGGAACGGAACAGATGTATCTTTAGAAGAACGGCATATCTCTGATATGATAATACCCCACTCCTGAAGATTGATATTATAACTGTTACCATTTAGACGCATATTCTCTTCTATATAGAACTGAATCTCATCGTAGGAAATAGTATTCGGGATATTACCAGTAATAAAGAAGAGGTTAGTGAGCTCCTCTACATTATTGATTATCTTAGGAACCTTAGTGCATAATATAATCGGACTGCCATCTTTGAAGTTCAATACCCGATAATTCTGAGGCTTACTAGTCTTAGTAAGCTTGATATCTTTCAGTTTCTCTACGAAAGATGGCTTGCATTCTAATCGGGTAGGACATTTCATCTGATGAAGCGAACCGATATTCTTTCCATCAATATCAGAAACGGCATAGTATACTATACCGAGATAAGAATAGAAGTCACCTTTGATAGTAACGATATTCAAATCAAATTGTTTCTCAGGGATATACATTTTCAGTAACCCCTTTCCAGAATATAAGAGAGTATCTCCTCTTCGTTTAATGTACAGTGGCAAACTCATAATTCTTACTCCTTAATGTTTTGATAATGAAATCAGCTCGGTTACCCATCTCCATGCCATGTTTCTCCAACCATTCAAATACTATTATTGGCTGGAATTTGGCACACATCATAGCAACAAAGTTCTCTCTTCCATTTACATTGGCTCCATGTTTAACCATCCATTTGATGAAATCAAACTTACAATACTTTACAGCCTGAACCATAAGCATTCCATCATTGACGTTGATATCTTCAAGATAGTCATTAATCAACATCTTAGCCACATTCTCGCATTGGTCAGAAATAGCAGTATACGTCAATGTGCGATAGTCAATGTAAGTCGTTGATACCTCTAAAGCTTTCCTTAATTTATTTACACTGACACCACATGCTATACAATTCTCCAGCGCGCTCATTGTGATAAGATCTGGCTGATACTTTATAGCATAATTAAGAACAGGAATAACACAATCCCCATCCCTAGATTGGGAGCTAGCCTGTTCAAGAAGATTCTTGCCACTAACTACGTGCATCATATTTGCAAGCATGTACGACTGAACATGCTGTGCATTCTCAAGTTTCATTTTCATAATAACGTCACCCCTCTTACTAGATAGTTAAAGATACAAAAAATAATAGGCTAGGGTTTCCCCTAGCCTATATATTAATTAATCTTTTACTTCAACTCCAGTAGGCTTAGAAACCTGAATAACTGGAACTATATTAGCATTTGGATCAGCAATGTTACTACGGATGCCTATGTTCGGGTTCCAAGTAACAATCAAACCGGATGGAATATGTTCCCATGAATCATCATCAGTACCTTGAGATGTAGATCCATTAGCAATAAGAACAGCCTGTTCAAGAGCCTTTTTGCTAGCATCCCCGCCGCTGAGAGGATAAGTAGACGTATCGAAATCTTTATAAGATACCTTACCGCCAGTGGTCTGCCCACCAGTAGTTATACCAGCAGTGCCAACACCGCCAGTAACAGTACCATTATACGTAATTCCGGCTATAGTCTGCCCGCCAGTAATAGTTCCACCGATTACAGTACCACCAGTAGTGATACCACCGGTGGTAACAATGTTGCCAGTCATATGGATATTACGACCATCCCAAGTACCAATAGCATCGCCACCAGTAACAGTACCACCAGTTATGGTGCCACCATAGGTTACATTGTCTTTGGTAATACCTCCAGTGGTAATCATCCCACCACCAACGATAGACCCACCATACACGATAGTGCCCGTTGGTTTAGGATCAATCACAGTACCACCAGCAGATGAACCGCCAGTAACATGACTGTTGACAATAACTACATTGGCTATATCACCAGTAAATGTTTTAGATCCATCTGCTTCTGGAGTAACTGTATAGGTTTTACCATCAGTGATAACAATTGTACCCTTGATGATAGATCCACCATCTACATTGCCACCTGTAGTAGTACCACCATTCTTAGTGATATCGGTTCCATTCGGATTCTTGCCATATGTAATGCCACCGGTAGTAGTTCCATCGGTCTTACCACCGCTAGGAGTGCCACCTGTAATCTCACCACCACTAACAGTACCATATGTAATGCCACCGGTAGTAGTTCCATCGGTCTTACCACCGCTAGGAGTGCCACCTGTAATCTCACCACCACTAACAGTACCATCTGTATAGATGATAACATTCTTGATAGTAGCCTGAGTTAGATTACCGACAGTAACCCCACCGCCAGTCTCCGCATCAGCAATAGTAACATCGTCATCCATGTGATCCACATAGATCTTGATATCCCGGATTGTAGATGTTTTAATCTTCTTTACATTAGAACCATACTCAGTAGAGCAATCTACTGTCATGATATACTCTGGAGGATTATTTCCTATCTCTCCATTATATACACGATTGATCGCTACTACGATTCCAACGATCTTAGTCAGTGCCCTGTCCGAGATGTATACGATTCTATACTTCTGCTGATGCTCTATTTTGATGCTCTTATTATAAGCAGGATCAGAGTATTTGAAGCTTACATATAGAGAAAGCAGCGGAATAGATTGAACATCTGTAAGGATTTGTCTAAAGTCTGTATTTGTTTCAGCCATCATTTCAGCCCCCTTTAACAAAATGTCCCCCTAACCTTTCGGTTAGGGGGAAATGTTTTGTTGTATATTTTATTATTCCTTAAGGAATGCACGCAGATTGGCGATGAAGAGTTCATCATCGTCAACAAATGCACCTTTTGTAGTGCAGACTCGATAGATATTCATGGTCACATTATACATAAACCATGCTTTGTCCCGATCTTTGCCAGCCATCTTGGCATACGATGCAAGGGCCATACAGACCCGACGAATCTCAGGGCCTGAGAATGAGATTCGAGTAGAAGACTCCATGCATTTGATCAACTGATCAATCGTCAGCAGCTGGGTGGAAAAAGAATGCTGAAGAGTATAGTCAAAATCAGTATAGTATCTCTTCTCGTACTTACTTTTCGACATACCCTTCTTATATACGGCAGACGAAAGAACGCTAACCATAGGTTCGAGTGTATACGACTGGTTGTATGCATTGAGGATGCTCTTAAGGAAAGGTTTCTGCTCATCTGTTGCCTCTTCGATATTCTTCTCCATCCGGGTGATCATCAGAGAACGATGAGATTTGAGATATGCATCCGTCTCTTCAGCCGCATGTTTCAGGTACTCTTGGTTCTCTTTCATCATCTTGGTATACATGTCTTTGATTTCCTGAGTCTCACTGATCTCAACGATGAAATTCTTAGTGAGTTCGGCAGCGATAATCGGATCAGTCTTGGGATTGATCCCGGCCAAAGCAGAAACCTTCTTGATGATAGAGGAACTGAGATTCGGCAGCGGGTTATATTTCTTATCTTCTTCGATTCGATGAGATGCGTTAAGAATAGAAGCAATCTCTCCTTCAGTGAATTCAGAGAGATTCTTCTTAATGAGATCATCAACAAAGTCAAGTTTGGTAAAAGCTGTTGCGTTGTTCATGCGATATACTCCTTTAGAAATTCATGTTGACAGGGAAATCAGCCGGCAGAGATCTACGCTGCACTTCAAGCTTAAGTGAAGTAATGATGGATGCATTGATCAGCGGAGAGTTTACAAGCTGAGTGATATATGTATCAAAGAAATTATGCACTGGAAATACGTGCACAAGCATTACATTGATATAATATGGATACGCCGGATGAGTCCGAGCAAGAACATCCTGCATAGTGAATGCCGATTCGTGTAACAGATAGTACATAACCTCTTCCATATGCGCCGTCATGATAGCGATATACGGATCATTGAAGATCTTCTTGTTATTCACCGTGGTGATATCTTTGTCTCGTTTATAACGATCCATAGACAAAGCCTTGTAGATGGTCTTCTTGTCTGCCAGAACTACAGTAGCAAGGAAATCAATCACATACCGGTTGTAGTTGGCAATGAAGAAATCATACAGAATCTTGGCCACAGAGAATAGATCATCAGAATCATCGCCGCGATATTCAAAGTCGAATGCCTTTGCAATACGATCAATGATGGTACCATAGCACTGATCCTTAACCGTGAAGATATTATCTTTATCTCCCGGGAAATCGCTGAGAGTTGATTTGAAGTTGTCCTCGTAGCTAATAACGATATTAGCCTTAGGAATCAGATCAAATGTAGAAAACCTCATCTCGAGAATATCATCCATAATCCCAAATACATAGTTTGTATCAAATTGGGACAGAATAGATGCCAATTCACCCTCGGCGACAATATTGTTTGACTGGTTATTACGTAAAAAGCTCATGCTTTCTTCCCCCTTTATCTAACTTAATGCAAAGTTTAATAAAAAATAAAAAATAAAAGGAGTCCTTGATATTAAGGACTCCAGTTATCTTAATTCTTCGAGGTAAGGATGGATTCTTTACAAGTCATCAACTTGATCAGATCCTCCTTATCTACATCAGATATTTTCATCAACGTCAAGATGAGCAGATATAACGATTCGTTAATATCCTTCTTGATATCACCAAGCTTAGTGCGAGACTTGATGATATCAGTAATGGCATGAATCATTCCCCTATCAAGGAACTCAATCTTACAGGCTAGTCTAATATAATAGATAGCCTTATCTCGAATCCTAGTCATGTCATACTGCTCATCACCGGAGAATTTCATAGAGTCTAACAGCTTAACCAAATCAATCATTCCATGGACTGACTTAGATACATCAATCTTCAACAGAATGAAATTGAGAAGATTGTTTTCGGCTGTGATAGCCAATTCTTCTCTGGTTGCAGCTGTTGCAATATGAGATACAGATGTGCCTCGACCATCGATTATACGAATAAGCTCATATGCTTCTTCGATATAAAAGATTGGGCAGATCTTATATCTACCAACCATCCCTCCGATCTGAAAATGATTAGTAGACCATTCCTTTTCCCCGGTCTGAGTAAAGTTGATGAGACGATTAATACTAGTCATTGTTTATCCTCCTATTTACTTTAAACATTTTTCTTCCTCTTCCTTCAAGTATATAGTATATAATTGAAAAATGTATTAACTATAATGTAAGGGGATAGTGCGATCTCCTTAAACTGCTTCCGTTGTCTGCTGTACTTCTTCTTCCTTTCATATTTTATAGATAGCAAGATTTACCCCTCTACCGGCTCGGTAGAGGGGTATCTTGTGCCAAAATATTATCTAAGGGAATCGTTGAATTGGTGAATCTGATTCTGTTCCTCAACATACCGCCTGTATGCAATATCCGGTTCGTCAGAATCCGAATTGAAATTCATAAGTACAGTATCAGGAATGTTCTTACCGCTGTTACCAAACATATCATCTACATCTCTGAGAGTCATATGATGTGTTTTAGCATACTGCTCTTTGATTGCTCTATTCTGTAAGAGCAACCTAGTAAGCTCATCTTCTTTAGCACGCTCACCTTTAATGAAGTCTCCATACAATATGCCTGCCGCAGCCATCATTGTATTCAGAACATGACTTACTTCATCATTATCATCTCGCTGGATATATTCTATCTCAGTAGTGATATCTTCCTGATCCTCTTCCAAACCCTCAATTACTTCATCGATATCATCATCAGTCTTGATTGATACTTTATCGATATTGAAAAGTTCTTTAAGGTTCTTGCCTTCATACCAGACATAGAGAGCCATCAGATAAGAGAATACTTGGTCATCGTGAGATGTGCTAGAGTGCTCTACTTTACCATTTCTCTTGATTTCCATTCCCTTCATCTCTTGATGAATTACAGGGGATATAAACTTATCCTTATGACCTTCAACTCTCTCTTTGAGGATCTCGATAAGAAGTTCACGACGATCATGGGTATTATCAATACCAAAGACCTTAGTCTTTTTCTTCTTACGAACAACTCTAAGACCATCGTTAGTCTCTTCTATCACTCGATCTTTGATCTCATAATAGATATTAGGCTTAAGTTTGGTCTCCAAGAGTTTAGCCAGAACAGATGCACCGAAACCACCATTACGCTCTACGTTAATGATAGCATTTGGATACCATCTAGTAACAATCTGATAGATCATTCTAGCCAGATTGATTGGAGAGATAGAATTGCTCTTGAAGTCAGCTATTACTTCAGTGGTATGAGAATCAATGATAGTAATAGCAGACGCATCCTGATTATAACCACCTGAAACGTCGACTCCGATAATCGGAGGATACTTCGGGGTATAATCTGGTTTAAGAGGAATCCTATTGTTGTAGATCTTAAGCTGATATGTCTTATGGAAGATAGTAATATCTTTAATATCTACCGGCTGGTGAACCATGCGTCCGATAGTCTCAAGATCTTCTTTAGCGAATGGGCTGTTCTCTGGGTTATCTGCCCATTCAAGCAAAACCTCACGACGGATAGTATTCCAATCCCACTGCAAATCTTTACACAGGTCTGCAAACCATTTCTCATCTCGGCCAATCTGTTTATACGTATACCGAATATAAACAAAGTTAGACTTCTCATTTGCATTCAAGATGTACATGAGTTCATCATATGTTTTGTCATACCATGTTTCGTTAAAATCGGTTGCCAAGAGACGCATTTCATTAGCGTTATTACCTTCTTCAGTGGTGAGGATACCCGGGGTCGTTGTCATAAGAATACCATATGGTTTTCCAGCTTTCATAGCATTGATAGATGCTGTCTTGAATGCTGGTACCGTATTCAAATAGATAGTTTTGTTGAATGGAATAAACGCCCACTCATCAGACCACCATAAAGCGAGTGTATGACCACGAAGTAGGTTAGCAGCAAGGATTTTAGTTCTTGCGGATGGAGCTGTCTTTATGCTGTTGGAGTTGGTCGGGTTTACCATAGTCTCAACATTAGTTGGGACTTTGACCTTTTTGTTATTAAATGTAAAGGTCTGATTCATCTGGAGATAGCTCGGTAACATATCTCTGATATCTTTGAGACGCTGAAGATTCAGCTTAGAGTCATCTTTCTTTTTATTGAGGAAAGTTATCTCAGAGTTATTCGTACCGAAGTTATATATCCACAGATACCGGCAAACAGCAGAGATAGTCTTGCCCTGCTGACGAGGTAACTCCATGAAGATATTCAGGTTATACATCATACAGTAATTCATTGCTAAATTGCCGCGATGCAGGAAGTAATGTATACCACCCGGTACACCTTCAACAGGTATGCGTATAACCTCTCTCAAAAAGTACCAATAGTTATTCGTACATTCCCTAAGAACCTTATGCTTCATTGTAAGATTAAGATTCGGATCGAACGGATTTATTCCAGCCAGATCAGGATCAATCAATGCAAGCATGAAGCGATTGTTCTTTATCCCCAACTTTTTCAAGATATAATGCATATCTATGAATGACTTATTTGACGTACTCATCTGGTAGAAGATGGTAGTTTTCTGTTGTTGAACGACTTGTGCCATTATATTCAACCTCCCTTTACAGTGAGGTTGTATAAAAAAATAAAATACCCCTCTACCACAATGGGTAGAGGGATAAATATTCACTTAACTCGTTCGACAACCTGTATTTTGCCTCGATTATCAGCTATCATAAGACTCTTTTCATACTCCTGCCTGATCTTAGTCGTGATCTCGGCAAATCTATTATCAAGATCCTCATCAGTAATACCGATATCATGCAGTGATACAGCATACTTTCTGAACATAGGAAGGAGCTTAACATAGTACGTACGAATAGCCTTGAACCCTGTATCTATGATATCAAGATAGAATGTATTACGAGCTCTAGTTCTGCCCAAAGCCTGTCTAGCTAATACAACCGATCCTGTTGGTTCTGCCAGATTAATTGTACATACTAATCCATCAATATCCATAGCTGCCCCACAACTCTTCATTGTAGATAAAATGATCTTGTTGTTCAACTGTTCAGACTTATGCTCTTTAGGGATAGTGGAATTATATATTCCCACATTTCCCCTAAGCTGCGGAATGTTATACACAATCCAGTCATGAACTGTCTTGATAACATCATTCAATCCGATATAGATCAATATCTTACCATTCATTGGCAAGACAAAATCAAGTAAGATATAGAGCAACTTATAGAAGCATGGTTTGGTTGAGATATATCTAATATATGACAATTTGTCAAACCCATATGGATTACGACAGCGATTAACTTCTGCCGCAGTCGGATGAGAATTGAAACTCATCGAGATATACTTCGTATGAGGATCAGTATCCTCATTGAACAAATCAATCTTCGGTACATTCTTGAATGCCAATTGGTAAACAAGATTCTCGCTGAAGGCTGATCTCGCTGGAGTAGCGGTGAGGTACAAAGTACGGAAAGTATTTGTATAGAAGTCCACCATACAAATATTATCGAAGTTTAAATGTGCCTCATCGTATATCTTTAGGCCGACCTTAAGTGTCAAAAAGAGCTTTGTAACCGCTGCCCACCCTTCCCTAGCGGCATAGGCGCTAATCGTCGCGTGTGTCGCTAATAGGAATTTATATTGCTGTAGATTCTTTCTACCATTAAGCAGATACATAATGGATGGCCTACCACTAATGATATAAATTTCATCCCTAGTGGTATTGGT
>Ga0172378_10003353_pt1 | contig 15077 bp, 15 predicted proteins | sample GrowelOW332metaG_FD_119755 | JGI IMG/M metagenome (GOLD analysis project Ga0172378, IMG submission 119755) | Groundwater microbial communities from an aquifer near a municipal landfill in Southern Ontario, Canada - Pumphouse #3_1 metaG | ecosystem: Environmental > Aquatic > Deep subsurface >... | reverse complement strand
TCCTTGAGTTGTGCAAGGTGTATCCCATTGCTGCCCTTCACAAGGATATAGTAACCAGAGGTCTGCTCTTGCTCAATTGCCTCCTTTACCTTTTCCACATTCTCAAACTTTGGAAAATCTATGGAAACCCTAGCGAACTCTGCACCGACAAGCCACACACGATCGAAAACAGCATCCTTTAATCGGTCCACCACACGTTGATGCTCCTCCTCGCTGGCGGTTCCCAGTTCAAGCATATCACCGAGAATGACCATCTTAGGCTGATCCACCCTAATACGTTCAAAGTTGTCTATAGCAGCAGCCATACTGGTGGGGTTGGCGTTATAAGCATCTTCTATGAGGGTATTGCGCTCGGTACGAACAAGCTGCTACCTGTTGTTGTTGGGTGAATAATGTTCCAATGCATGACAAATTTGCTCAGGCGATACATCGAAGTATAGTCCTACGGCAATCGCAGCCAACATGTTGTCGATGTTATAAGTCCCTATAAGCTGTGACTTTACTTCATAAGTAGCTTGATGTGCAGGCAGAGCTGTAAGCGATGTCGACCAACTAAATGACAGGAATGGCGAGCAATCCGTTACGTTACCTACTACTTGCGCCTGCTCCGGACCATAGCTGATGATGCGATCCAACTCCCTCTTAGACGCCATCTCCATGAGAGACTCATTGCCTGTATTGAGAAAGGTGAGAGCACCATGCGCCTTCAGGTGGTCATAAAGCTCGCCTTTGGCTTGCATTACTCCTTCAAAGCTACCAAAACCTTGCAAATGAGCGCGACCGACGTTGGTTATCAGTCCACTAGTTGGCTCGACATAGTCCACTAGTTTCTTGATATCACCAATGTGAGAGGCTCCCATCTCCACAACCGCCACCTCGTCTTTGTCTGTCAATCTAAGTAACGTCCTGGGCACACCCACATCGTTATTATAGTTTGCTTCAGTGTGCATCACGCGGTATCTTTCTGCCAATACAGCAGAAATTAGTTCTTTAGTAGTCGTCTTACCATTGGTACCGGTGATACCAATAACAGGAATAGAAAACTCCCTACGGTGCTCACGCGCCAATTCCTTATATGTCTGAAGACAGTCATCGACCAATATTATACGTTTATCAGTCGGGTCAGCGTATTCGGCCTCATCAACAATGGCATAGATACAGCCCTTGTCCAGAGCTGCTCTTGCGAACTTATTGCCATTAAACGAAGCACCCTTAAGTGCAATAAAGATACTGCCCTGAGGACACTCGCGGCTGTCTGTCGTTACTTGTGGGTGCTCTTTGTAGAGCCTATAAATATCCTTGATACTCATAATCAATGGTTGATTTTATTATATAGTGTGTTGGAGAACAGCCATCTCAACGAAGACAAATGTCCGTCACTATTTCAGATTTACTGCAAAAATACTTGAAAACTTCATCACCACCAAGAAATGATGCCATAAACTAGAAATAGAAATCCATCAATAAATTTTGCATGAAACACTTGGCCCATTTCATTGGCTTTTACTCAATTATTTCGTAAGTTTGCAGAAATAAACTAAAGAAATGGACTATACTATCAATGTGAAAGGTCAACTATTCTCTATGGACAACCCTCAAGTGATGGGCATCCTTAACATTACAAACGAATCTTTCTATCCCGCCAGTCGAGTGCAAAGTGAGGAAGGTGTCCGTCAACGTGTGAAGGAAATCATCTCGGAAGGTGGAACGATGATAGACATAGGAGCCTGCTCCACCAATCCCTACCTCAAGCAACTCACCACCGAGGAAAAAGAGATTCAGAGATTGGAGATGGCTTTGTCGGTAATCAAGGATTTGAACGTCCATCTACCCATTTCCATCGACACCTTCCGTCCTAAGGTGGCACGCCTTTGCATTGAGAAATACGATGTAGACATGATCAATGACATATCAGGCGGCGAAAGCCCCGAGATGTTCAGAGTGGTTGCTGAGACTGGAACTCCATATATTCTGATGTCTCAAAAGGCCACTTTAGACGAAATCCTGATGGAGTTTGCAAGCAAAGTACAACAATTACGAAATCTTGGACAAAAAGACATCATCCTTGATCCTGGCTTTGGTTTCGGAAAGACCATGGAGCAACACTTCAGGTTGCTCTCCCAGATTGACCGCTTCTCTGTGCTTGGCCTGCCCGTACTCGTCGGATTTTCCCGCAAGAGGATGATTTATCAGACTATCGGCGGCAACGCAGATACCTCTCTCAATGGCACCACGGTATTAGATACCATTGCCTTGATGCAAGGCGCTAACATCCTTCGCGTGCACGATGTGAAAGAGGCTGTGGAGAGTGTTGAACTCTTCAATGCTATGGTTAAGGCTAAAGAGAATTAAACAACTGGAAACACTCAGCATATGGTAGCAAGTCCCTAAAGATAAGTTCGATGTTGTGATTCAAATTGAAACACAACCCCCCAAAGGGCATCCTGCAATAGCCTCCATGCTTCCAGCTTAGGCAAAAAAAACAATCTTATCAACTCACCAACACTAACTATATGTTTTTCGAATTCGGAATAAAAGATATTATCGACATCATTTTGGTCGCGTTGATGCTCTATTACATCTACAAACTGATGAAAGAGAGCCGCTCACTCAACGTGTTCATCGGCATAATGCTATTCGTTCTGATGTGGCTGTTTGTGTCGCAAGTGTTGGAGATGCGCCTTCTCGGCAGCATCATGGACAAGCTTGTAAGTGTCGGTGTCATCGGATTGATCGTGCTGTTCAAGGATGAGATACGTAAATTCCTATATCAGATTGGCGAACATCAGCGCGTAAGGAACTTCGTAAAGTTCTTTTCACAAAAAAAGGTGAGCAGTGGCGAGGAAGACAAAGAGACCATCATGCCTATCGTGTGGGCATGCATGGACATGGCAAGGAGCAAGGTGGGTGCTCTTATCGTCATTCAACGTGCCATTCCCTTGGAGGACATTGTACAGACTGGTGAGGTAATCGATGCTACGGTGAACAAGCTACTGATAGAGAATATCTTCTTCAAAAATTCTCCACTCCACGATGGGGCTATGGTTATTTCAAAAAAGCGAATCAAGGCTGCAGGTTGCATTCTTTCAGTAAGCCACAGCATGGACATTCCCAAGGAACTAGGTTTGCGCCACCGCGCCGCCATGGGCATATCACAAGATAGTGATGCCATCGGCATTGTTGTCTCAGAGGAGACTGGCCGTATCAGCGTTGCCATAAAGGGGAAGTTCCGTCTTCGTCTCTCCGCCGAAGAACTAGAAAGCCTCCTTGCCAAAGAATTGGCAGAAAAGTAGGTTCAACGGACGGTTCGCATCGGTTTCGATCTTAACGTCATTTAACCCAAGCAATTATTCCATTCCTTGCTTGGTTCGCAAAGAATGGCTAACTTTGCACTACATAACATAAATCTAATCGATATAAAATCATAGTATGAGTTTATTAGAACAAATCGTTGCGCGTGCTAAAGCCAATAAGCAGCGCATTGTACTTCCCGAAGCAGAAGAAGAGCGTACGCTTAAGGCCGCAGATCGTTTGCTGGCTGATGACGTGGCTAACCTGATTCTTATCGGCAACCCCGACAGTATCAAAGACAAGGCATTTAAATGGGGACTTAAGAATTTAGACAAAGCAACCATAGTTGATCCACTCAATTGCGAAAAAACAGAAGAATATGCTGTGCAGCTCGCTGAGCTCCGCAAGAAGAAAGGTATGACCATAGACCAGGCACGTGAATTGGTTACAAAGAACAACCTTTACTTGGGATGTATGATTATCAAGACAGGTGATGCCGACGGACAAATTAGTGGTGCCCTGAGTACTACTGGTGATACCTTGCGCCCTGCCCTACAGATTATCAAATGTGCACCTGGTATCAACACCGTGAGTGGCTGTATGATAATGATTACAAGAGAAGAACAATATGGAGTGGACGGCATCGTTCTGATGAGCGATGTGGCTGTTACACCTAATCCTTCAGCTGAGCAACTAGCAGAAATTGCATACTCTACCTCCCTGACAGCTAAGGCTGTGGCCGGAATCCAAGACCCTCGTGTGGCCATGTTGAGTTTCTCTACCAAAGGTTCCGCAAAGGATGCCATTGACAAGGGGACTGGTAAGAGTGTTTATATCATCGACAAAATAGTAGAAGCCACGCGCATCGCGCATGAGAAGTACTCTGATCTCAAAGTGGATGGCGAACTGCAAGCTGATGCCGCTTTGGACCCCAAGGTTGGAGGTATCAAGGCTCCAAGCAGTGAAATAGCAGGTCGTGCCAACGTGCTTGTCGTTCCAAGTCTTGAGGTTGGAAACATTGGTTACAAGTTGGTTCAGCGTCTTGGTCATGCCGAAGCCATTGGTCCAGTGCTCCAAGGCATTGCCCGCCCTGTGAATGACCTTAGCCGTGGTTGCTCAGTAAATGACATCTATTACATGGTTGCCATTACAGCCTGCCAGGCACAGGATGCCAAGGAACAATAACAAGATGAAATAATTAAAGAATGAAAGGATAGATTTTCCGCTCATTCGATCAATAAATACACATAATGAAAATTTTAGTTTTGAACTGTGGGAGCAGTTCCATAAAGTACAAGTTGTATAACATGGACGATGAGAGCGTCCTGGCACAGGGTGGTGTGGAACGCATCGGCTTGGACAATGCTTTCATTAAGGTGAAGCTCGACAATGACGAGAAGAAGCAGATCATGGCCGACCTTCCCACCCACAAGGAGGGCGTAGCCTTGGTCTTTAAAGTTTTGCTCGATCCTGAGATTGGCGCTTTGAAGAGCCTGGATGAGATAGACGCCGTTGGTCACCGCGTCGTGCAGGGCGGAGACATCTTTGAGAAGAGTTGCATCGTTACTCCCGAAGTAGAGAAAGGCATCGAAGACCTCATCGACCTTGCTCCCGTTCACAACGCTGGACACCTCCGTGGAATCAAGGCCGTGGACGCTTTGATGCCCGATGTGCCTCAGGTGACAGTATTCGACAATGCCTTCCATAGCACCATGCCCGACTACGCCTATCTCTATGCCATACCATACGAACTCTACAAGAAGTATCATGTGCGCCGTTATGGATTCCATGGAACCAGCCACCGTTACGTATCGCATCGTGTTTGCGAGTACTTAGGCGTAGATATCAATAACACAAAAATCATATCTTGTCATATTGGTAATGGTGCGAGTGTGGCTGCCATAAAGAATGGTAAAGTCGTTGACACATCTATGGGACTTACTCCTCTGGCCGGCCTAATGATGGGAAGCCGCTCTGGTGACATTGATCCGAGTGCTGTGACCTACCTCATGGAGAAGCTTGACAAGAAGCCACAGGATATGGCCGATTGGCTCAACAAAGAATGTGGAGTGCTCGGCATCACTGGCATTTCAAGCGACATGCGCGAGATAGAGTCTGCCGACAGAGAAGGCAACAAGCTCGCCCGTTTAGCCTTAAAGATGTATAGCTACCGCATCAAGAAATATATCGGTTCCTATGCTGCCGCTATGGGCGGTGTCGACATCATCGTGTGGACTGCCGGTGTGGGCGAGAATCAGGAAGGTATGCGCTTTGATTCTTGTGATGGACTTGAGTTCTTGGGCATAAAAATGGACCGTGAGCGCAACCATTGCCGTGGTATTGAGCAGGTGCTTTCTGCTGAAGATTCCAAGGTGAAGGTCGTATTGATTCCAACAGACGAAGAGATCGTCATTGCACGTGATACCAAGGCATTGGTTGAAGGGAAAAATATGTAAAAACCAAAGCCTTAATAGGGCTATATCATAAAACCCAGGACTATCGTCTTGGGTTATTTGTTTGAGATAACATAAAAGGGATAACTATGGGTAGAAATCAAGTAATGGATGGCCCAGCAACCACGACTTGTAAAACGGGATCTATTATCACGTTTGGAGAAATCATGCTCAGGCTGTCAAAGCACTGCGGTCAACGGCTGTTTACCGGTTACGCTTTCGATGCCGCCTATGGGGGCTCTGAGGCGAATGTTGCCATAAGCCTTGCGCAACTGGGTGACGATGTGGAGTATGTGACACGCGTTCCAAACAACCCAATAGGCCGTGCCGCTCTCATGCGTCTTCGAGAACTGGGACTGAATGTGTCTCATGTGGTGGTGGGCGGCAAGCGACTTGGCACATATTATTTCGAGCCCTCTGCCGGCATGCGCAGCTCTCAAGTGGTCTACGACCGCGATGACTCATCATTCAACACATTGGAACATGGAGACATCGACTGGCAAACCATCTTCCAAAATGTTTCTCTTTTTCATTGCTCGGGCATCACATGTGCCACCACACAGGATGCCCTTGATACCACCATGGATGCTGTTAGGACAGCCTTTGACAGTGGCATCGAACTCACTTGTGACATCAATTATCGTGCTTCACTGTGGAAATACCCTGGTGCAAATGCTCAGAAGTCGTTACAAGACTTGATGCGATACAGTTCCTTTATTTTCGGCGATCAAAACGAATGGTATGTTGCCAGTGGCTTAGAACCCATACCATTCACCGCGATAGATGAATCATATCAATTCGACCTGGATGCTTATCAACGTTATTTTGACAAGCTTCACAAGATGTTTCCGCATTGCAGACTTATGCTTATTGCCCACCGAAACCAACTGTCTTTCACCCATCACATCAATGCTGGTGTGCTTTGGGCCAACGGCAAGATTTATACATCACGCATTTTCGACATTCATCCCATTGTGGATCAGATGGGCGTGGGAGATGCTTGGGTAGCCGGATTCATCCATGCTCACCGTCGTTGGACGAGTGATGACCAGTATTGCTTAGACTTTTCAACTTCTGCATCCGCTCTAAAGAATACGATTCCTGGGGATCAAAACCTTGTAACAGAAGAGGAGATCATAGCCAACATGACCTCCAAAGGCGGTCGAATAGATCGATAAAGATAAAAAAACATGGGTTCATCATTCAGTGGAATACACTGTTGATGAACCCATTATTATATGTTAAAAAAGAGACTTGTCTACGGTTGAGACTCTCCTTCTATATATTGTTCAAGGAATAGATGCTCGCCATCAAAGACAGCATAGGTGAATTGCCATATCCAATCACCAAGAATAAGAATCCGCGCCTTGTCTTCAATGGTGAGATCCAACTCTACATGACGATGTCCGTAGATGAAAAAGTCAATGTTTGGATGAGTCTTAATATACTCTTTTGTCCATAAGACAAGGAATTCCTTTTCTTCACCTTGGAATGGCAGTTCCTTACCATCAGCCCTTTTCAGACGACTGTGTTTGGCCCAATTGAGACCAAGTTGCATACCCCACCAAGGGTGAAGGAAGTTAAGAGCACGCTGACAAGCCCTATTGTGGAACATATGACGCAAAAGCTTGAACTTGTTGTCCGGATCTCCAAGACCGTCTCCATGCGCTAGATAAAACTCTTTGCCATATATCTCTGTTGTCGTAGGCTTGTAATGCATGATGAGACCGCACTCCTTTTCAAGATATCCGTATGTCCAAATATCATGATTGCCAATAAAATAATGCACCTCAACGCCCATATCTGTCAGCTCTGACAGCTTCCCGAGAAACCGAGTGAATCCCTTTGGCACCACGTATTTGTACTCATCCCAGAAATCAAACATATCTCCGAGCAAGTAAACTGCTGCGGCCTTATGCTTGATAGAGTCAAGGAAGCGCACCAACCTACGTTCTTGGGTTCGTCTGTGATCTATCGCCAATGAGCCTAGATGAGCATCAGACAGGAAATATACGTTCTTCATTATCTCTCTATTTCGCATTTTTTATTCCAGTGGTATCAAATTCACAGAGTAAGATTGCTACCCTAAGCGGACACAAGTGCCAATACTTTGAAAGTTACTAATCAAAGCCAAGCTCGACCCGCGCTTCCTCACTCATCATACTTTGATCCCATGCTGGGTCAAAGACGAGGTTCACATTGGCACCCTTCACTCCATCAACACTCTCCACTTTGGTACGTACGTCCTCTAAGATAAAGTCTGCGGCTGGACATGATGGAGCCGTGAAGGTCATGTCAAGATCGACCATACCATCTTCCTGTAGGTCCACCTTATATATCATTCCAAGATCCCAGATATTGACAGGAATCTCTGGATCATAAACGGTTTTGAGCACATCCATGATACGCTCCTCTATTTTAGTCTTTTCTTCTTGATTCATTTCATGAAAAATTGTTAACTCTGCGAATATAGGAAAATATTTCGAATACGCAAAGATTTTATGGAATTATCCTTGGGTTACAGCCTTCCCTCATCGTGATAGCTGTAATATTTGCCATCGCCGATGATAATGTGATCTAGAAATTGAAGACGAAACAACTGACAAGCCTTACCGATTGTCTCTGTTACTTTGTCGTCTTGTCGACTTGGAACGACTCTTCCGCTGGGATGGTTGTGGCACACTGCGATAACTGTTGCATTATTAAGCAATGCATTTTTCATAATGACGCGAATATCCACACTGACATCAGTATATCCCCCATGGCCGATGGTCATCTCCTTGATGAGCTTCATCCCCTGATTAAGCAAGAGAAGATGAAACTCTTCAACGTCGAAATCCTGAAGCTTAGGATACATATAGTCATATACAGACTTGGCTGAATCTATGATGGGACGAACCTCTACATCTGCCAACGAGCGTCGCCTGCCAAGTTCACATGCCGCCAATATTGAGATGGCTTTTGCCGGACCCATGCCGTGATACTTCTCCAAAGCTGCGATAGGCATACGTCCAAGTGTGTTCAAATTATTATTGCAGTCACCCATGACACGCCTCATCAGGTCCACTGCACTTTCCTTTGCAGACCCTGAGCCTATGAGAATGGCCAACAATTCGGCATCACTCAAAGCCCTAGGTCCGAGCTTTGCGAGTTTTTCACGGGGTCGATCATCTTCCGACCATTCGTTGATGCTGAGCTTGGTCATGCCCTTACTTGTAGAAATTTTTGCAGTAAGCAGAGAATTCGTCCTTGCCACGGATGCATCGCCGCCACCATGCCTTGATGAATCCACTACCGTATCCCATAAGCTGAGTGAATGATGCTCGGACGGAAAGCAAACCTATCCATATGCTGCGGTTGCTTATCGTTGAGTCTATTAATATGACAAGAGCGTAAAGCAACAACGGTGCAAGTCCGACTATCATAGTCATCAAGCCAAAGATAATGACTACCATAGGACCTATAACGCATCCTGGGGTGTGCATACCGCAGATTACGACAAAGCCGAGAGTAATGAAAAGCAGTCCTAGAAATGCCACCAACAAGCAAAGCCAAACACCCACCGTGAACACAGCTGGTAGCAAATGCACAAGCTTCAAGCTATCAGGATATTTTTTATAAAGGTTGATTCGGGCAATGCCGCTATTGTAGACTTGCCGCCAAAACTTGCGGAAGTCAGTGCGACGCTTATGGTAAACCCATGCCTCGGGAAAAAGACGGCAGCTGTAATCAGCCTTGAAGATACGAATAGAAAAGTCAACATCCTCGCCAAAACGCATATTGGAGAAGCCTCCAAGCTTTTGATATATGTCACGGCGTATTCCCATATTGAACGAACGAGGATAGAATTTGTCAAGCTTCTTCTTTCCTCCACGGATGCCCCCGGTAGTAAAAAAGCTCGTCATCGAATACGAGATGGCCTTCTGGGTGCGTGTGAACGAGTCAGCAGCACGATCTGGTCCGCCAAAGGCATCGCAGGGTTGACTACTCAGTTCCTCATCGATAGCGGCAAGATAACCTTCCGGAAGTACAACGTCGGAGTCCAGAATAATCACGTATTCACCCTTAGCACGCTCCACACCATAGTTGCGGCTCTGGCCAGGACCGCTGTTCGGTTTCTCGAAATACTTAATTTCCAACTGTCCCTCGAAGTCATCGCACACCTCGCGGCAAGGGATATCCGAACCGTCTTCTACTACGACGACCTCAAAGTCATGTACCGTCTGGTGCGTAAGGCTATCCACTAGCTCACGAAGTTCGTCAGGACGGTTGTAGACGGGGATAATGATGGAATAGCGAATAACAACTAAAGCCTCCCCAACTCCTTCCTGCAAAGAAGATGTTTGATTACCAAAACTATCAGAAAACTTTTCCATTTTCATACTAATAATTAAGTAATTAGACATCCCCTTATTTGGAAGGCCTTGGGGAGGCCCTATCTAATGAAGCCTACTTCGAGAGGCTTCGTGTATTAATCGTTCACGCGTCCAACGTAGCTTCCATCGCGTGTGTCAACCGTAATGGTCTCGCCCTCATTGATAAAGAGAGGAACACGAACCTCGGCGCCTGTCTCGAGGGTTGCTGGCTTGGTGGCGTTGGTTGCTGTATTGCCCTTTACACCTGGCTCGCTAGCAGTAATCTTAAGATTGGTCTTCACTGGCATCTCGGCTGAAAGAATGGTTCCATCTGCGCTGTCAGTCACGACTTCGACAACATCTCCTTCCTTCATGAACTCACCACCAGTGATGTTTCCTTTGGCGATAGGAATCTGCTCGTAAGACTCCTGATTCATAAAGATGCAACCAGTGCTATCCTCATAAAGATATTGATAAGGTCTACGCTCTACGCGAACGTCATCAAGCTTAAGATTAATCTGAAATGTACGCTCCAGAACACGGCCATCGGCAACGTTCTTCAATTTGGTGTTCATGACGGTGTTACCCTTACCTGGCTTGCGGTGCTGAAAATCAACGCATTTCCAGATGCCACCGTCCATGCGGATACATGTTCCAATTTTAATATCCTGTGAACTAATCATTGTGTATAATTGTTATATTTATTATTGCTGATTTTGCAACCGCAAAGTTACGATATATTTATAAAAAAACATTGTAAACAACCCGAAAAAACTCTTTATTCTTTGTTATTTGGAAAATTATGAGTAATTTTGCAGCCCAAACGGGGGTGTTATCTTCCTAGCATAAGGGCGAACAATAAATTAAAATAACAACAATAAAATGAAAAGAACATTTCAGCCGCACAATCGTCGTCGCGTGAACAAGCACGGATTCCGCGAGAGAATGGCAACAAAAAATGGTCGTCGAGTGCTTTCTTCTCGCCGCGCCCGTGGACGTAAGAAGTTGACCGTATCCGACGAGCACCACGGAAAGTAAGCCGCTTGCGCTCAGTTGATAACGACGAAAAGGAGGATGCGAACCTGATAGAGGTTCGCATCCTCCTTTTTTATGGATATTAGCGTCATGAAATAGTATCGGATTCGAGAATCCTCGATTGCGTAAAATGCCAAACAACACTTTGACGAATTCAGAGACGTGGACTACAAATAAATATTGTAGGGTTAGAAGCATTTCCAAGACATGCACACACACCAGTGGTCAAGCAAGATGTAAATAGCGTTGATTTTTATGGAGTCATCTTATCCTTCAAAAAGGATCACTCTTATTTTCGATATAACATCACGAGTTATCAGGAATGTTCTACAACCACGGTAGACATGTCTGTCCCATCAAAAATATCCACAACAACCTTTGCACTGTGCAGGATTTCCACTATCTTTGTAGAAAAATAACCGGTCGATGACATTATCCCAATTCTTCGGCAAGTTCAAGAGTCGATACCTTTGGGGCAACTTAGCGGCTATGGCCGTTGTAGTTTTGCTACTGGATTTTGGTGTAAAGTTTGGTTTGGATGTATACACCCATCATGGAGAAGCTATATCCATCCCCAACCTACTGCATAAGAACATCAATGATGCGGATGAGGTTGCAAAACAACTTCAGTTGCAACTGGAGGTCGTCGACACAGGTTACGTAAAAAGATTGCCGCCAGGCGCCATTCTCGCACAGTCTCCAGCGGCAGGTGAACGAGTAAAGTCCGGTCACAAGATATACGTTACCATTAACGCAACCAAGTCTCCTACCATCACCCTCCCCGATGTCATAGACAATAGTTCTCTGCGTGAAGCCATGGCTAAGCTATCTGCAATGGGCTTCCATCTCTTACCCCCTCAATTTATTCCAGGGGAAAAAGACTGGGTGTATGGTATTCTAATGGATGGCAAGCATGTGGTTTATGGAGATAAAATACCTATTGATGCCAAGCTCACTATACAGGCAGGGAACGGCATGAGAAGCCCAACCGACTCGGTAGACTATGTAGATCCGGTTTACCCTGAGGAAGAAGGGTTCACTGAGACTACCGAGACTGACCAGTTCGAAGAGGTCAAGGAACCTCCTTCAGAGGAGGAATCGCCGACCGGCAAACCAAAACAGGAGCCTCACCAACAACCGGCTCCGGAAACAAAATAACAATCCACCAAGTAATGACAGATATAATTGAAGACATCGACATGATGGACGACGACCTCTTGGAGGATTTTTCGGCCGAGTCAAACGACACCCCTGATCTCTATGAGCATTGGCGCGTGGAGGTGGATGCCGGACAGACCCCTATGCGAATAGACAAATTTCTCTCAGAGCGAATGCAGCATTCTAGTCGCAACCGCATACAGACGGCCGCTGATGCAGGATGCATCTTCGTGGGCGACAAGCCTGTAAAGAGCAACTATAAGGTACGCCCCATGGACGTCATCACACTTCGACTTGACCGTCCGAAACACGACTCAACAATCCTAGCTGAAGATATACCTCTCAATGTAGTTTATGAAGATGACATGCTCATGGTTGTAAACAAGCCAGCAGGAATGGTGGTTCACCCAGGGGCAGGTAACTTCAATGGCACGCTTATCAATGCCGTGGCATGGCATCTACGTGACTTGCCCACATTTGACCCCAATGATCCCGAAGTGGGATTGGTTCATCGCATCGACAAAGACACCACGGGGCTGCTCGTCATAGCCAAAACCGCCGATGCGAAGACTTCGCTCGGAAAACAGTTTTTCAACAAAACCACACACAGATCGTACAACGCCTTAGTATGGGGAAACCTTACGGAGGACAGTGGTCGTATAGAGGGCAACATCTCACGTGATCCAAAAGATCGCTTGCGCATGAAGGTATTTGATCCAGATTCTGGCATTGGCAAACCTGCAGTAACTCATTGGCGAGTCATCGAAAGGTTTGGTTACACCACTCTCATCGAATGTATCCTTGAGACTGGGCGCACTCATCAGATACGTGCACATCTGAAATCCATTGGTCATCCGCTCTTTGGCGATGAGCGATATGGTGGGACCGAGATAATACGCGGCCAGCGCAGTTCTACCTACAAGGCATTCATACAAAACTGTTTCAAGCTTTGTCCACGACAGACATTACACGCAAAGACACTCGGCTTCGTGCATCCCGAAACTGGAAGGCAGATGGATTTCAACTCAGAGTGGCCAGAAGACTTTTCTCTAGTCATTCAAAAATGGCGGGGATTCATCCAGGGAAGTACCGTCGACACATTTGCCGAGTGACCCAATGCCTTATTCAAAATAGTCATTAATAGAATACATCATAACACATGAAAGAACTAAAACGTAACATTGCGATCGTCTGCGGAGGTGATTCCTCTGAGCACGACGTATCCATGAGATCAGCCCAAGGACTTTATTCCTTCTTCGATAAGGAGCGCTATAATATCTATATTGTCGATGTAAAGGGGCAAGATTGGCATGTAGACTTCCCTGATGGACAGGTGGCCTCTATCGATCGCAACGACTTCTCGTTCATAGACAAGGACGGAAAAGCCGTAGTATTCGATTACGCCTATATCACTATACATGGTACTCCGGGCGAGAATGGCATCATGCAAGGCTACTTCGACCTCATACACCTACCCTACTCAACTAGCGGTGTACTCGTGGAGGCTATGACATTCAACAAGTATGTGCTCAACAACTACCTTCGCGCGTTTGACTTACGAGTAGCAGACAGCCTCATGTTGCGCCGCGAGGAGACCTATGACGAGACAGCTATCGAGACTCGTTTGGGCATGCCGGTATTTGTGAAACCTGCCGCCGATGGATCCAGCTTCGGTGTATCAAAGGTGAAAAATGCCGATCAACTCGCTCCCGCCCTTCGCAAGGCGTTCATGGAAAGCGATGAAGTCATGATAGAAGCCTACATGCAAGGAACAGAGATTTCTGTGGGATGTTATAAGGTTGGTGACACAGTAACGGTTCTTCCTGCCACAGAAGTAGTTACCACCAATGAATTTTTCGACTATGACGCCAAGTACAACGGACAAGTGCAAGAGATTACTCCTGCCCGCATCCCCGAGGAAACGGCACAACTCGTGGCCGAGGAAACAAGGCAAATCTACGAGATCTTGCATTGTAATGGTATCATTCGCATTGACTATATCATTACCAAGGACGAGGCAGGACACGACATTATCAATATGCTCGAAGTGAATACCACCCCCGGCATGACAGCAACCAGCTTTATTCCACAGCAAGTTCGTGCTGCCGGACTGAACATTACAGAGGTGCTTACGAGCATTGTGGAGAACCAATTGGGTAATATTTAAATCATAAAGTCTAATTCATAATGATGCCTGCCATACCTTGAATGTCTTGGTATGACATATGGACAATCCACAATTGATCGATTATCAATTAAGGGTTTAGTTTTATACATTAAGACTTATGTGTTAAAGCGTTTGCGTTATGGATAACGAATTAACTCAGTTTAATGACATCCGGCCTTTCGAGCCGGAAGAGTTGCCAGCGGCTTACGACAAATTAATAGCTAATCCGCAGTTTCATGGTGTCGTAAAATATCTCTTCCCGAATGTGCCGTTTGATGCAGTGGCACAAAAAATGAGGGCATGCGACACCAGTCTAAAGTTCCAACTGGCCTTTTCCTTTGGCTTTATAAAGGAATTATTGGCCAAGGCTGCCCGCGGTTATGAGATGGATTGTTCCTCTGTGGACAGGTCTGGCAATTATACGTTCGTAAGTAACCACCGCGACATCGTGCTTGACTCCGCCATCCTCGATGTATTACTTGTAGAAGCTAAGTTTGCTGATACTTGCGAGATTGCAATAGGTGACAACCTCCTGAAGCTAGATTGGGTAAAGGACTTAGTGCGCATTAACAAAAGCTTTATAGTGCAACGGGGTCTTCCTATGCGTGAAATGCTAGT
>Ga0172378_10003352_pt1 | contig 15078 bp, 6 predicted proteins | sample GrowelOW332metaG_FD_119755 | JGI IMG/M metagenome (GOLD analysis project Ga0172378, IMG submission 119755) | Groundwater microbial communities from an aquifer near a municipal landfill in Southern Ontario, Canada - Pumphouse #3_1 metaG | ecosystem: Environmental > Aquatic > Deep subsurface >... | reverse complement strand
TTAATTATCTCTATTGAAGCGGAAGCTTGTTTTAAAGGGAATTTCACGTAGAAAACATCTTTTTCTTTGGTTACCTCTATAATACATTCTTTTGTCCCATTTACTAAAATTGAATAATTGCCTTTATTCAATCCATATATTTTAAAGGAACAAGAATGTGTTTTGGCTAATCGGTTTTCAATGATAAAGCTAATTCTATCAAGATTATCTGCAATTATTATTGGTTCGCTTTCGTGGAATCCATCTTGAAGCATTTCAATAGATAGAATCTTATTTCTGTCTTGTAAAAAAAACTTACGACGGACCCCATCAAGAGGGATAACATTGAACCGTTTATCATTTGTCAATAATTTACCACCATAGGCAATAAATCCGAACAATGGATCATTAATAACATAGGTTGCTAAAGCATGTACGCCACCGACCAGCCCATGATCAATCTCACCATCATATTGCCATGGACCTCTCGGAGTGGAAATATTTCTAAAATATGTCCAACCATGCTGCCAATTATTAAAGGCCCAACCTACAGCACCGTCATTATTTTTATTCGGATACCAATATCCAATTCCATCTTCGCCTGTATTCATTAATGCCCAGGAACTTAAAATGGAGTTATATCCAATATTTATATATTTTGCAGGTGTTTTACTAAAATTAATTGCATAGTCCAAAATAGCAGCTCCACCCATTTGTGACATATAGTCCAAATTATAACTTGAAGCCCAAGCTGTTCCAAGCAGGTTAAAACTAGGAGCCAAAATACCTCTAAGTGCTAAATTTCCATCAATTTGTTTCTGCAAAAAAACATCTGTCATCGAATCATTAATCACCGGGTGTGAATACCAAGATTGCTTATTTTTATCATACCAAAGTTGCTCATCAGGCAATAACCGATTCTTTTTAGCATATTCTGCAATATAATAAGAAGTCTCATAGGCAGTTCTATCAACAAACATTTCCGAACCAAAAGGCCATGGGTCATCATAGATTGAATATTTTACCTTCTTTTCCCATTCACGCAGCAGGTTTGAAGCTTCTTCTATTTTTCCGTTCTGTTCAAGTGCTTGTATAATATCAACAATGTACCGGTCATGAAAGTTCCCTTGCTTGTAAGCCCAATCGCACCATCCATGAAAACTCCATTTTTCACCCATTTTAATGTTGTAGGGAACTTCAAAAAATGCCATTGCTGTTCTGTATGCCCTTTCTAAATAACCCTTCATGTCTAAGTATTTAACCATATCAGGATAATCCCGTGCGATCTTATACAGATTAAAATACAATGCGAGATGTGTCGTATAATCAAAAGTCCTCCACATTCTCTCTTTTCCACAGCCACCTGAATTATAAAAACCTGCTCTTCCGGAACGGTTCTCATACCAATTCTCAGAACCATAAATTCCATATGGATATGGATATTCTTTATCTGTTCGTTGCAATTTGCCCCATACAAATTCTTTTTCATAATATTCAAGAGCGGCTATTTCTTTTTCGTTTGGATATATGACATTTTTTTCGCTTACATATAAAGCTTTACCATTGGACGGATCATCTGACCCTCCAACGACAAAATCTGGTAATGGGCCTTTGCTATCAGGATTTAGCAATATGCTGTTCTTCATATCCCAAACGCCGAAAAGTCCATCATACCACTTTGAAGTATCTCTGATCTGTTGATGTGAAACTATGAAAGAAGCTCTTTTTTTAATCAATGTCTCTAAAGGTTCTGTTATAAAAAATTCCAGATAAGCTTTTTTATTTTTTCCATATATCAATGTAATCTGATTTTCACCGAGTTTCTTAAAACTAAAATGATATATATTATATCCATCTCTATGACCTTTCATTTTAGTTATTGAGGTTTTGTCGGGATATTCAGCAATAACTTTGTCTATTTTGTTCTTGATCCTGATCGCACATAATGACTCTATATTTTCAGGCAATGTCATTCCTGGAACAACACGTACATCGATTCCACCCTCATTAAAGATTGCTTGCCTAACTTGATCTGTTTTTTGAACAAGTTGAAATTTAAAACCATATGTTTTACTTGCTCCCGAAGCTAAATCCAGTTGAGAACTAGGCATTCTCCATGTTTCATTTACCCTATCTACTGAAGTTGAAGAATGAATATAATAATCGTTATTGTCGCTAAATGTGAAATATTCCAGTGATGTACCATCTATGGGTGTAGCGAGTAATATCTCGCCTTCTCCACTATAAGGAATCCAATACAGAAATGAAGCATCTCCGTTAACAGAATAATGTAGTGAGAGGTTGTCCTTTGCCTGTTTTTTTGTATCCATTACCCCAATAGGTATTGGGAAAAATAAATCCTGAATATTAATGCTATGATTTCCTTTATTGTGAATCTCAAAAGTCCAGAATAGTGAACCATTCTTAATTTTGAATTGTTCCTTAAGCACTACATTTTCAGGAAGACGAAACAATAATTGAATATCATCATTTCTCTGAACAATTACCTCGGGTTTATAATTATTTGAATTTACAATTTTATTTGAATACTTTAATTTCAGTTCCCCTATAAATTTTCCTTCGTCGATGTAATTTCTTTCATTTAGAGTTCCTTTCCAAATCATATTACTTATTCCTAAATGGTTACCTGCAAGTTTCATACCTACTGGATAAACTTTTTCAGCAGCAGTTATTGAGGTACATATAGAAAATGGTATAAAAACAATATAAATAAATATTATCCGAAAATGGACTATTGAAAATAATTCATTTCTCGTTTTCTTAGATATTAACTCCATAAATATTTTTTATTAGTAATACTACACTCTGTGTATTGGTTGAGCTATATGACAGAACGGATATCCCGACATTAATTATTCAATTTTTATTCTGCCAGAGAATTGCACACCTCTTTATTAATCCTTTTAACACGATCTTCGTCAATTTTAATGACTTTTCTGTCATAAGTCATCAAGCCATTAACCTCCACTTCAACGTCTGTGATTTGAGTATATATTGCAGCAGAAAAACCAGCTTTAATCATTTTTTTTAGCATTTGTGCATATTTGATATATTCATCTGTAACCTCTTTTGAATTTTTAAATTGTATATAGCCCCAATTCTTTTCGGGTCGCCACAAATGACTTTCAACAGGCAACCCAATTCCGCCATATTCACCAATTACATTTACTCTTTCAGTATCATATAAATACATATCAGGACCAGGATAATTATGCAAATCCAGTATATCTCCTGCCTTAAAAAAGTTCCCGCCACTTGCCGAATTTACTAACCTGGAAGGATCATAAGATTTGGTCCAGTCACAAATATCCACGGTTTTAAACTGACCCCATCCTTCATTAAAAGGCACCCAAACAATAATAGATGGATAAGAATATAAATTATCAATGATTTCTCTCCATTCCTTACGATAATTACTTTCGGATTCGGCAGTTCTTAACATTTCATTACCAACAAAAAACTGATGATTCTGCCAGGACTGAATTTTGTCTCCGCTTGGCATATCCTGCCAAACTAAAATACCTAAACGGTCACAATATGTATACCAACGGGCAGGCTCGACTTTCACATGTTTACGAATCATGTTAAAACCAAATTCCTTTGTCTTTTTAATATCATAAAGCAATGCTTCATCGGTTGGTGCTGTATATAACCCATCGGGCCACCATCCTTGATCAAGTGTCCCAAACTGAAAATAATCTTTATTATTCAATTGCATACGGATTATACCATTTACGTCTTTTTTTACAGATACTTTCCTCATAGCAGAGTAGCTCTTGACATGATCTACAATCTTTCCATTGCTGATTAAATCAATATTTATATCGTATAAAAAGGGAGATTCCGGAGTCCATAGTTTGGCATTAGGAATTGCTAGCTCCAGTTCTTGCCCAACTGAACCTTTTTCTGTAGATATAACATTACTTCCTTCTGATACTTTTACAATAATCATATCTGAACAGGTTGAATTCTTGCAATTTACATTAACAAAAAGCCGGCAATTTTCAATATCGGAATAGTTTTTTATACCAGAGATATGCTTTTTATTCACCGGTTCAATCCATACAGTCTGCCATATACCAGTTACTGAAGTATACCATATTCCTTCTGGTTTAGCAACTTGTTTTCCTCTTGGCTGAAAACCACTATCTGTTCCATCAAAGACTTTTACAACAAGCTTTTGTTTTCCGGGTTTAATAAAAGGCGTTATGTCGAAGCTGAAAGGTGTGTAACCACCTGTATGCGTTCCGATTTTTACATCATTTATAAATACTTCTGCCTTCCAATCTACAGCACCAAAGTTTAATAGAATATCTTTATCTTTCCATTTTGACGGGATTGAAAAAGTTCTTTCATACCAAAGTTCATGCTTTTCATCAACGCTTTTCTGAACGCCGGAAAGGCTTGATTCAATAGCAAAAGGCACCAATATTTTTCCATCAAATTGAACAGGTTCATTTCCCCCGACGGGCAATATGGCATAAAACCATAATCCATTAAGATTTAACCAATCACAGCGTTCCATTATTGGTCGAGGATATTCTGATAGTATATTTTTTGGATCCAAAGAATCAGTCCACTTAGTTTTAATTTTATCTCCTGCAGGCTTCCATTGGGCAAAGGCACAAGTTGACAGGAATATAATTACCAAGATTGATATAGTTTTTTTTATATTCATTTTTTTATGCATTATTATAAATTTGATTGTATTATGTATAAAATATATCATTAAATAAAACATTGCTGCCAAATTAACATATATTGACAGCCATGTTTTAGACTCCGGATATATAGGTAGTCACCTAAATGAAACTACTTGTCAAACAATATAGGAATTGATTCTTATTACTTTTTAGTAACACAATTTGGTATCAACCTGATTCCCTTTATCTTACGAGGTATCCATACTTGCATCTCACCCTCTTCTCGATTTGCCCATGAATAGTATGGAATTGCAGTTATCTCTTTAATCGTTGTAAAAACCGATTCCCCGTCAGATGATTTATCTATAACCGGAACTTTCGATTTAATTGTCATGATACCACCCAATAATGAGGTATTGAATAAGGCTGAAACATCAGCACTATCAGGAAAAATAATATTTGAAACTTTTCCATAATTGTCCGAATGTTCAAAGCAATAAACCAATGGGCCACGTTGAAGGGCTACTCTGCCTTTATCGTCTTGTATACTATCGTTGGCAATTACTCTTTCAATATTCATTGGTAGTTGTAATATTATTTCATCATCTTTTTTCCATTCCCGATCAATTATGGCATAACCTTTATCGACAGTAAATGTCACATCTTTATTATTTAAAGATATTTTAACAGTTGATTTACCAGGGTTTAAATATGTATAAGCATTTCCTTGTACTGGCATATTTGTTGCCCATCCAGGTATCCTTATAAATAATTTCTTTTTTATTTTTTTATCTGGTGAAATCTTTATGGTTATCTTTCCATCCCAGGGATAGTTCCCTTGTTGTGATAAAAGAATTGAATTTTTTCCCAATGGAATGGTCGTATTGCTGCCAATAAATAAATTAATGTAAAATCCATCCGAAGATGTTGCATATATGTAATTACCTATTGAACTAACCAATCTTGCAATATTTGATGGGCAACAAGCGCAACCGAACCATTCGCTTCTTGAATAGTTTCCATCAGAAGCCAAAGGATTACCGTAGAAAAATCGATCTCCACTCAACGATAATCCGGCCAATGCTCCGTTATATAAGCTTCTTTCTAAAATATCCACATACTTACCTTCACCTGTCATTAAGTTCATTCTTTGATTCCAAAAGATCATTCCAACAGAAGCACATGTTTCACAATAAGCACTTTCGTTGGGCAAATCATAATCTTTGGAAAATCCTTCGTTTTCTCCTGAAGAGCCGATGCCTCCTGTAATATACATATTCTTACCTACTAAATTATCCCAAATGCTAAATAGAGAGGGTAAATATTTTGTCTCTTTTGTTGCGGCGGCCACATCTGCAGCACCGCTATATAAATACATTGCACGTACGGCATGTCCCTCGACTTTTTTCTGATTCACAAATGGAATATCATTCTGATCATATTTTGGGTTTCTTTTTGTACCTAAATAATAGCCTTGACCACGTTGTTCAATAAACCACTCCGCCAGATCTAAATATCTTTTTTCATTTGTTGCATGATATAATTTTACCAGTGCCAATTCTATTTCTTCATGGCCTGATATCCAATGACGATTAGATTGTCTAAAAGTTGAATCAATATGGTTAACCATACGAATTCCTACATCCATCAATTTTCTTTTTCCGGTCGTATTATAATATGCAATGCCTGCTTCTAATAAATGTCCTGTGCAATATGTCTCATGTTTATCCATATCAGTCCATCTGTTTTCCAAACCAGTCAAAGTAAAGTATGTATTTATATAACCATCAGGTTGCTGAGCTGCTGCAATTTTATCAATCCATTCATCGGCTTTTTTTTCCATTTCTACATCTGGATGGTTCTTTAATGAATATGCAATAGCTTCGAGTGCTTTATAGACATCAGAATCATCAAAAAAGATACCTTCATGTTTGCCTTTTTTTGACGCAACATTCTCGAAGTTGCGAATGCGACCAGTTTTGTTTTCAGTGTAGTTTATACATGCGTTAAGTGTCACAGTAGCTACCGTATTTATTTTCGAAGTCCAAAATTTATCATTGATTGTTACTTTAGAAAAATTAACGGGTGAAATTTGAGCCATTGATTGTTGAGCAGATATAAACAAGATCAGAAAACTTATGCGAAATAGTAAATTATTAGTATTATCCATATTATTAATATATTCAAATCAGACCTAAAATGAGTAAAATGAGTCTATTATTTAATAGACTCATTTTACATCTTACATCTAGTTAATTACCAACATTAATTGTTATCTCTGATTTTGATCTCTTGGTGTCATAGTCATCCAGAGAATTACCCCTTGATTTAGAATAATCAATATCTTCGACATTCTTTCTTCCGACTGTAGTACCTACGGCTGTTATTGTAAAACTTCCGCTTTTTGTATACACGTACTTATAAACTTTTTGGATTCCTGTCATAGAATAGGTTGATCCTAAACTTACTCCTGTATTCCATGGCTCATATTCATTAGTCCCGACCTCAAGATATGATAAGTAAACATCTCCCTGAAATCCTTCATACTTATTATAATCATTCTCATTTACAGGTAATCCAGTTGAAGGATCAAGTTGTGCACTATACGATTCCAGTGTGCCATCTCCATCCAGGTCATAGTTATAATTTCCCAGATCCAATGTTGAGCGTCCATTCACATATACTTTTACATTTGACATCTCAATTTTTTCAGGATTATTATTCATATAATCATTCAGGTAAGAGAATCCTGCATAGAAATCACTGAAATTATAATATCCTTCAGTTGGTCTTGCTGAAAGAATATCATTAGTTTGAAATGTTCTAAAATAAGATAACTGTCCGTAAAACGTTGAATCTTTTAGCGTTTCATTATTATGAGCTGTTATGTCAAAATATGCCGGAATCATCACATTTGCTCCTTTCTTTCTGATAGCCCGGTCAATATCACATGAAACAAAACGGGTTTCAAAAATACTTAATCCAGGCTGATTTGCTTTTCCTCCAAAAAGGTAGATATGAGGTTTAAATATAAATCCTGATGGTATTCGTCTATCTGTTACTGTAAATTTCAACTGGTTTTTATCAGGATATTTTACATTCAACAATGCTTCCGGAAACTTGTCTCCATATACACCCAATTCAATATTGGAAATGGCACCAAAAAATTCGAAGTCCTTGTTCACATCCGCAATTGTCTTATAATCTTTGAAATATCTATTCCAAGTACAGGCATAACCTTCAGGAGCAAGATTCTTCTTATAACAAGTATCATAGAAACTTTCCCAATTATTCTCCATAATCGCCTTAATTCTGGATTTTGAGAACTCATGATTTGAATCACCAGTAAATATTGTCAGATATTCTGCATTTGTTGAAATTGTAACAGTTACAGTATCACCTACTTTAGGGATTTCCGGAAAATAACTAACAGATACCTGAGGTGCTTCAATATCTTGATCAAATTTCTCACAAGCAGTTATTCCAATAAGTAATAAAGGAATATAAATTAATATTTTCTTCATAGTCTTCACATATAAAAAATTAATAAACAGGATTTTGCTTCATCTCAGGGAAGAATGTAAATTCTGAGCTTGGAATCGGCAATAACACACGATATATTTTATCAGCGTTAAATCCAAGGAAACCATGATATCCTTGATCAGGGTCATTAAAACTGAATCCACCACGAATTGGATTTGAGTATCTTGATATATCATCCAAATCTTCTATAAAAATGTCAGGATATCTTGAAGCATCAAACCATTCACAATCATCTTCACAACATAATTCACGCAGTCTTTCATACATTAATTCTTTTAATGCCTGGTAATCAGAAAGAGTCGTCGGAATTTGCATTACAGAGTTTGGAATGTAAGTGTAGCTTGCATCTCCTTGATTCAGGAACATATCTCTAAGAGTAGATTTATTACAAGCCCTGTTCCTTATAATATTTAGCGTGTTTATGGCACCTATTTTATCGTTTGTGGATAGTTGAGTTTCAGCTTTTAAAAGATAGATTTCTGCCAATCTTAAAATTGGATATGCCACTCCGGAATATGTTGCACTGAATGTTGAACTTAAATCCTTAGGATTTGGATTTCTGAATTTACCTAAGCATTCCCAATTTACATCCCAGCAACTCATATCTTTTGATGTCAGATTTCTCCACCACAATCTTTCATGAACTTCAAGCAGATTATTAATTAAATCATTCTCAACACTTGTGTAGTTCTCACCTTTTCCGGGTTCGATAAAAAATCCCTCTCCAAGTTTCTTTCCGTATATTGGATCAAAAACCCAGACTCCGGCTTCCAAACCGTCTTTTGGTCCGGACACAACAGCTCTGACGGTATTCCAAAGACGCCTGATTGAATCTCCGGTGAACGAACAATCTCCTCTTGAATTCATTAGTTTGATTAAAGAATCGCTTGAAACGGAATTTATATCATTATTATATACGTCCGATTGACCAAACGTTTTGTAAAGTGTTTTAAAACGATCCCCATACTCCCAGATCGGAAGATCATAAAGCACAGCAAGATGCTCTTCGAGATTAGGGCCACCGGTTGCTCCGTGAGAACTATTTCCGGGAAATCCGATAGGAATCTTTGAACCTGTTCCTACTCCTTCCTGAGCATATACTGTGAACATAGTCTCCTGGTTCGTTTTCGTGAAGATTGCAGGATAGAAATCAACCAGTTTATAGTTCCCGTATACTCCGTCAATGATGTCATTACATAATTTTAAAGCTTTTGTATATAATCCAGCTTTATCTCCTTCTTTATCTTCATCAATAGCGTCACCATATTTTTCTGCTCTTTTGATGTATGATGCATGAAAGACATATGATTTAGCTAATAATCCTGCTGCTGCTCCTTTGGCTATCCTGCCATTTGCCAGACCTGAAGTATTAGATAGACAGTTTGTTATGGAAAAATTCAATTCCTCATCAATGAAATTGAAAACAGTTTCCCTATCGGCGCGTGGTACATATTTTGGAATTGAACCCGTTGGTTCGGTTATAAGAGAAATACCGCCAAAATACCTGTATAAAGTGAAATAAGCATAAGCTCTTAAGAAACGAGCCTCTCCGAGTAACATATTGGTTGCAGAAAAAGAAGCATTGGTTGAGCAGTTAGCCTTCATTGTTTCTGTTTCCTGAGTAGAGGATGAGAATGTATTGTCAATATTTGATTTATTGACTTCATTCGAGAGAGCCTGGATTACAATATTACATTGTGCAATATAAGAGTAACAGTCATCGTACAAATTTTTTATTGAGCTGGATGATGAATTCCAATTGAATTTTTTTGATTCTTCATTGCCCATTTTAATTATAGATGGCATCATAAATCTCTCATCACTAAAAGCAATTTCTTCTAAATCTGCATATAAAGAAGATATTGTCTTTATGGCTTTGTCATATGTATCAAATGAAGTCTCTATAGATACTTGTGTTTTTGGTGTTTCCTCAAGAAAATCATTACAGGAAACTAACACTGGCAATATGATAAAGATAAATATATATTTTTTCATCATTTAGAAATTTATATTTAAAGAAATAAGATGAGTTCTAGAGTACGGGTAAGCTGAAATATCAACTCCTGATAAAATCCGGTTATCAATATTACTACCCGAAGCAACTTCAGGATCATATCCCGAATATCTGGTTAATGTAAATAGGTTTGATACAGAATATGTAAGCTTAATCATTTCTATACGTTTAACTGGAACCAACTTTTTAGGTAATACGACACCTAAGGAAAGATTGTTCATTTTCAAGAATGATCCATCTTCGACAATTTCTGACGGAGTTGCTTCCCCTTTTCCTTGACCACTCCAATCTCCACCCCCAGGGCCCGGTATTGTACCTCCATTATTTGCAAACCATACATATTTGTAATAGGACTTCAACTTGTTGTCAATGCTACTTAAATTGGCTAGATTGTAATAATTACCATTGATAATATCATTCCCTACAGACCAACTGAAATCCATGGATAATTCAATGAATTTATAACCTAAACGTTGATTGAATCCACCTATAAAAGCTGGTTCTACACAACCTATAACAGTCTTGTCTTTTTTATCAACAGTACCATCTCCGTTTATATCTGCAAAAGAGGGGAAGCCATAAGGTGCTTCTCTTTGTGTATTATACCAATATGTTGAATTTGGTGCATTGTCATCAGAAGCCCATGTACTACGTACACCTTCCATTTGGAGACCGTAAAGCAAACCTAATGGTTTCCCTACCTGAATCAATACATTCTCGCTTTTACTTGAACTTCCAACGCTCCGGCTTTCCAGCATTAAATCAACTCCACCCAAGTCTAAAACTTTTGATCTATTGGCACTTATATTTATCGAAGCATCCCAGCTAAAGTCTTTACCATCAACAATATTACCGTTTAGTCCCAACTCAAATCCTTTATTTCCTACCGATCCAATATTTCTTGTTACGTTGTCGAAACCGGAAATCATTGGAAGAGCCTTGTTCAGCAACATGTTATTCGTTACCTTTTGGTAAAAATCAAATGTCAGATTCAACCGGCTATTGAATAAACCTAAATCAAATCCGTAGTTGATTTCTTTAGTTGTCTCCCAGGCTATATCTGCATTTGACATCTTATTACTGTAATTAGCTAAAATTGTAGTTGGAATTGCCGAAGCATAAAGACCATTATCGGTCGCTGAAGTAGCATTAACAAAAATACCCCTTCTACTATTTACAGCTAAAGTTTTAATATAGATGTAGTTGTCAATCTGGTCATTACCTACTTCGCCACCACTGACTCTAACTTTTAAGTTATTAATATATTTAGAAAGTATTGATGACTTGAAAAAGTCCTCTTCTGATACTCTCCATCCAATAGCACCTGAGGGGAAATAGCCCCATCTGCTATTTAATCCAAATTTAGACGAGCCGTCTGCACGTAATGATGCTTTAAATAAGTATTTGCCTTTTAATGAATAATTTCCAAGAATGGCGGCTGACATCATATTATATTTATTATACGAAATCGATGGAGGTGTAACAAAAGTTCCGCTTTTTGCAGATGCGATTCCATACCATCCAAGATCTGTGTTGAAGTGAGTATAAGATTGGGAAAAACTTTCATATCTGTAACTGTTTGCTTCTCCAACCAAGCTAAAAGAAATATCATGTATTTTATTTATTTTTCTGGCATAGTTAAGTTGAGCCATATACCTTACATTTATTCCATTATCATTAGATACTTTAGCTTCTCCTTCATTGTTATATGAACTTAAAATAGTTGTAGGAACATATTTTTTTAAGTCCGTCCCTAACAAACGAATACCTGCACCACCTTTTAAGGTCAATCCCTTGATTATTTCCCAATTAATCTCAGGCTGAACCAAAAACTGAGATTTGTTTTGTTTTTGTTCGGTATCGGTTAATAATCTGTAAGGATTATCCAACTTACCAGTATAATAAAGATTATCATCAATTTCCTTAAATGTCCACTCTTTAGGAATAAGTGGTGAAAATGTTGCAATTGAGTTGATATAACCAATACCGTCTGTAATATTATAATTATAAGAAAGATTTAAATTTATACTCAGCTTGGGCAAAAGCTGGACAGATGTATTGGACAAAATGTTGAAATTTTTATATCCTGAATTGATTACAACACCATCATTATTTAATAATGAAAAACTTGTCATGTTTTTTACGACTGAATTACCTCCTGAATAGGTTACATCGTATTTATTTTGATGTCCTACTCTAAGACATAAATCCTGGTAACTTTTAAATCTTGAAGGGTCCGTTTTCCATATCTGGTTTTTATAATCTTCATAAAAATCAGAATTTTCCCATCGTTGATCCATAACTCCTGTCAACATCATCGATTTCATATATTCCTCATTGTTTAACATTTCCAATGAATTGGAGAGTTTACTAAAACCGGATGATACTCTGACAGAAAAGCTGCTGATATTTTCTTTGGCTTTTTTTGTGGTTATTAATATTACACCATTAGCACCTTGTGCACCATATGCTGCAGTAGAAGAGACATCTTTCAAAAATGAAATATTATCGATGGACTCAGGTGATAATTTTGAAAGAGGATTGTTCTGCGGGTCATCAGATATTGGTGCGGGAAATCCGTCAATAACATATAACGGTGAATTTCCAGCCGTAATGGAGCTGGCACCTCTTATCTTTATTATAATACCTCCACCGGGAGCACCATCAGTATTTTGCACCTGGACGCCTGGGATTTTACCTTTCAACGCTTGTTCAATGGATGAAGGTTGTCCACGCATTATATCTTCATTAGAAATGCTCGAAACAGAACCAGTCAAATCAACTTTCTTCTGTGTTCCGTATCCTACAACTACAACCTCATTTATATCAATATTTTTTTCATTAAGCGAAACATTGATTATTTTTTTATCCAGCACAGGAATTTCTTTACTTATCATTCCCATAAAAGAAAATACTAAAGTCGCGTTGTCTGGCACTTGATTAATGGAATAATTTCCATTTGTATCAGAGGCTGTTCCCTTCTTTGTCCCTTTTATTGTGATTGAAACACCTGCAATAGGAACTCCATCATTATCAGTAACCAAGCCTCTAATCTCATTAATAATTGAAGATGTAGTTCGTGTTTTTTCGCCCTGATATAAGACAATCTGTAAATCAGAAATCTCAAACTTGATGTTCGTGTTCTTCAACATCTGAGCAATCGCTTGCTGAATAGTTTTATCTTTCACAGATAAACTAACTTTCTGATTTAAATTAATCTTGGCAGCATCATAGAAAAAAGTGTAACTACTTACATCTTCAATTTTTTTAATAGCCTCAGATACAGGCATATCTGATAAGTTGATAGATATGGTCCCTTTTTTTGTCTGTGCAGATACACTTAATACAAGAAAAAAAACCAAGAAAAACGTGAAATCTTTCTTTAAATTCATATTTTTGTCAAAATTTAAGGTTAACTGATTTAAATCATTCACTTGACATGCAATATCTATGAATGATTTTTTATTTGTTAATTGAAATTTTAGTTGAGGCACGGAGTATTTATACTTTCGTGCCTTTTTCATTTTTTTCTGAAATTATTGTTTCATAGGCACTATTGTTTTAGGTTTTTGTTTAAGTGTTAATTTGTTATCCTCGTTGAATGAATACTCTATAGGACTTATACGAGATATAATTCGTATAATTTCTTCCAAGGCCTCATTGCGTAAAGTAAATGTATATGATTGGTCATTTGCCATTTCGGGATCTATTTCTATATCAACCGAATACCATTTTGAGAGGTAATGACAAACATATCTGAGACTCTTATTTTCAAATCGAAGCTGATCATTAGTCCATGATTTAGCGTAATATACATCTCCTTTAGAAACTTCTATAGTATTATTTAATTTATTAAACCGACCTTCTTCTCCTGGTTTTAAAATTACATTTTTGCCATTTTTACCCATTGAAACAGATCCTTCAACAAGGCTTACAAGAATATTATTGGAAGATGAATTTGAATTGACATTGAATTTTGTGCCGTAGACTTTAATTGAAACACCATTTGTATTTACAATAAACGGCTTACTGGGATTATGTGTTACATTAAAATATGCCTCACCTTGCAAGTTAACTTCACGGGTATCTGAAGTAATGCTTGAATTATATGTAAGAGTAGTAGTTGAATGTAACCAAACCTCTGTTCCGTCTGGAAGAACCATTTTTGATTTTCCTGTAAGAGAAGAATAGGTCAGGAAAGTGGCTTGTTCATTTAATTTATTCTTGCCAATAAAGTATGCACTTGTAAATGATATTAACAAAAATATTGATGCGGCAGCAATAAAGCGATAAAAACGTTTAATCGGAACATACCGATTACGATCTTGAAAAGGATTTTTTTTATTTGATATTTTTAATTTTTCATCATGTAAACGAGCAGAAAGTTCTTCCCAATAGTAATCAACATCTGGCACGTATTTTAATGTCTTTGTTTGAATATTCTCCCACAATATTTCAACTTGCAAAAAAAGATTCTTGTTTTTTTCCAGGCCTAACCAATTATTGAATTCAATTTCGTCTTCAGAAGACAAATTCTGACGTAATTTGGCTATAATTAAATCCCATGGTATATTGTTTTTCATAAAAATTGATTATGGTCTTTCTTATAAGACACAAAAAACAAAGATTACCCTTATTGGTTATTTGAAAAAATATCACCGTCATCGGATAATTTCTGACAAACTCCAGCAAAACCAAACAAGAAAAGATTCCATTAGTTTTTAATTGTTGTCCGATAGAAATGTCTATTGTTGTACAAAATCTTTACAAAGCACAAGCTCTAAACCCGATCCTTTTTCATTGTTTTTACCATAAGTAGAAAGAATCTTTTATCTTTGTCAAAAATTTTCAAGCGACTTATGAAAAACTCAGCATTAA
>Ga0172378_10003350_pt1 | contig 15079 bp, 16 predicted proteins | sample GrowelOW332metaG_FD_119755 | JGI IMG/M metagenome (GOLD analysis project Ga0172378, IMG submission 119755) | Groundwater microbial communities from an aquifer near a municipal landfill in Southern Ontario, Canada - Pumphouse #3_1 metaG | ecosystem: Environmental > Aquatic > Deep subsurface >... | reverse complement strand
TATAGTCGGAAGTCTTATTGCTACTATAGTATATTGTTTTTCTTTTTATTTTAGAAAGAGCAGGCTATTTATTATATGTTTGTACTTCTTAGTTAGTCATACTGTCATGCTAATTAATTTATGGGCAAACTTACCTATAGATATAGATATCAACACCTATTTGTTTGCATGCAATGCCTCGTTAAAAAAATCAGATGAATTTTTTATAGCTTATATTATCGGCTGTGTACTATTAATAACAATCCTTTCACGAGCAACCATACTACGTTTTAGGAAGCAGATTATATGAATAGTTATGTTGGAACTAAACGTAGGGCTTTATTAGTAGCAAGTATCTCTTTTCTAGCCGGTATTATTATAACCATATTTGCCGACGAAGTAAAAAACATTAATATAACTATACTAATGCAATATATCCTATTTCAATCCATTAGTGAGCCTCGTCCGGAAATGTTTTTAGCAATAATTTCCTGCTTGATACCATTTTTGATTTTAGTATTTCCTCTAACAAATATTATATCAAACGATTTACAAATATGTTCGGTTTATATGTTTACTCGATATAATAACCGTGAAATATGGTATTTTAAAAAAAATATAAGTTTATTTCTTTATACCTTTTTATCTTGTTTTTTATATTTTGTAACGATAATTGCTGCTTTAACATTGCGTGGTGCACATTTTGATTTTCAAACATATAGTTTTTTATTACAATTTGCAAATATTTTTTTATTTCTTTTCACAATGTCCTTATTTGTAAACATTATGTCTATTATACTTCCAACACATTTATCGTTTTTGCTTTTAGTAGGTGGATTAGGACTTCAAGTAAGCTTAGCATTAATTGTAAAAATTAATGCTAATTCATTTTACTATATAAATTCAATAAATAATTATTTTTATATTTGGAGAGATGATACCCCAAGTATTTTAAATTTAATTATACAATTTGTTATATCATTGATTATATTTATTATAGGCTTAGTTATTATTAAGTCGATAGATATTTCAACAATAGACAAGGACTACACATGAAAGCTTAGGTGAAATTAATATGAGTTATATTTTATTGACAAATGTTTCTAAGACTATTCAAAAGAAGGTTATATTAGATAATATAAATTTATCACTTGAAAAGAATAGAATATATGGCTTCGTAGGAAGAAATGGTTCAGGAAAAACCATGTTGTTTCGCGCTATCTGTGGCTTGATTCAATGTGATGGAACAATTTGTGTTGATGGTAAAATTATAGGTGAAGACATTTCATCTCCACATAACTTAGGATTAATTATTGAAAATGTCGGGCTTTGGCCGGACTTGACTGGTATGCAAGCTCTAACACTATTAGCCGGGCTAAATAAGAAAATTGATAAAAAAGGCGTTTCGAAAAGTATTACAAGAGTCGGTCTTGATCCAGAGGATAAGCGACCATATCAAAAATACTCTCTTGGGATGAAACAAAGATTGGTTATAGCTCAAGCAATAATGGAAAAACCCGACTTACTTATTTTAGATGAGCCAACAAACGCATTAGATGAAAGTGGTGTAAAGTTATTAAGAGACATTGTTGTGGAAGAAAAAGAGAGAGGAGCTACTGTTTTAGTTGCTAGCCATAATTCGGATGATATAGGACTCTTATGTGATGATGTCTTTCATCTTCAAAATGGATGTTTAGTATTTAATAAATCCAACCAATAAAAGGGTGAGATCATGAAAAAAATTTGCATTATTATTTGTTCAGTATTGTTTACGTTTTCTATTGTGACTGGCATAACCACTAAATTAAGTTTTTCTAATATATTGGTGGAAAATCCTGACTTTAATGAATATTATTTAGAGTCTGCTAGTCCAATACTGACAAATGAAGAATTGCTGGATTACAGTAAAGAGCTTGATAAGGCTGACTTCGTTGCAAAAGTACGATTCACGGGTGAAAGGGAACTCTCTTACAATAGTATGCTTAGTACGGTTTTTGTTTTAGAGGTATTTGTTGGAGATACTGAATTAACCGGAAAAAACGTACAAATTTATGAAAGCAATTTTTTTAACTTACAATATAAATTATATCGTGATTTTTCGATTGTTAATTTAATGAACGCTGGAGATGAATATTTGGTTTTTGGTGTTTCTACTACCAATATTTATTCGGAAGATCCTAATATAAAATTTGCTCCGGCAAATCAATTCGAAATATCTCTATTTAGATTAAAAGAAAATAATGATGTTTTATTAGATGAGAAAGTGACTTTTAACGGAGCGACAAAATATGGTAGTATGGCACAAAATGAGTTTATTTGTTATACGGAAGAACAACTCAACCTAATCTTAGACTTTAAATATAAATATTTAAAGATGTATAACCTAGAGTTATGAGTAAAGGCTCTTTGAAACAGATAAACGAGCACATCCGTCATGTTTTTTATGAGAGTAGTGGAATTTTTACTGGACGTATAATTAAGAAAAGAAAAATCTAATCACTAAGTGATTATCTTTCAGAAATCATACAAAATTTTAAGTCAACTGGTTGTTGTTTTGTATAATTGGATACCGCCCAGGGCAGCACAAAAAGTCAAACCCTGAAATCAGCCGATTTTTCAAATTAGCGTCTTTTGGGCGCAGAAAATCCGAATTGAAAAACCACAAGATATTGTGATGAATAGGGATAAATCCAAACTCTCGTTTTCTCTGTTTTTCTTATATTCTGTAAGGTTCTAAATTTAAAAGCCTTTTTTCATATCTAATTACCTTTAATTCAGAATATGTGTTCAAGTTGAACACATATTTAAAAACATAAAGAATAAAAAGCCTGGAGAAATTTCTCCAGGCTTTTTATTCTTCAAGTGAGCAGAATCCATTGACCAACATTTTAAAATTCACATAGCTGCTTTAATTTTTTTGGTTCCCACTTTTTTCGGTAGGGTTCACCGGCACATGTTTATGCTGTCTGTTCGTGCCTTGACAGCCCCATCTTTTTTTGGTGACCTGATGAGATTCCACCGCTTTTTAAGTATTTGAACTCAATTTTATTTTAGTTGCATATCGAGCAGCAACAGACATTTGAGTATTTTTACTCGCTATTATTATAACCAAATTAAATTACAGTGTCAATTATTACTTGCTGTTTTTCCAAAATTGCCACCGCTTTTTCTCTTTTCCTTTTATTATAGCCTGTTGACCTTGAACCACACTGTCAACGAGTGCTTTTTGTTTGTCAGCCGTCTGACCCGCAGTTAAAGCGACTTGGCTCTCTGCAAGTTTGTCAAGTGTTTCAAGTAATTGCTTGTCTTTTTCTCTATTATGTTCTCTTTCTTTTGAAAGTTCAACCTGCAACTGCTCAATTTGACGGTCTTTTTCTTGAATTTGATTTTCAAGTATATTTAAAATTGGTTTAAAAGTTTCTTTAAATTCACTTGAATTATGTTGCGGTTTAATATATTCCAAAATCGCTTTATCAAGACGTTTTTTGCCTTTTTCAATTTTTAAATATGGTTTAAAATCTTTTTCAAGTCGGTTGTAAATATTTTGAACGGAGCAATTTAGAATGGTTGCAACCTCTTTAATTGTCACAAACTCATTATCTGTCATTTTACTATTCATAATTTTCCCTTTTTGACCTTTTCTCTTACTTGCTCATGTTGCTCTCTTTGCTTTTTCAATTCATCATCAAATAAATTCATTTGCCCTGCATCAAGTAATTGGTCGACTATAGATTTAGTCAAAGCCTTATCTAATTTCGATTTTTCAGACATAAGAAAAGTAATAAATTTAATCTTAACGCCTCTGCCTCGAGGCTCTTTAGGTTCAGTCTGAATTGTAATTTTCAGGTCAGTGTATCTATTGATTTCCTCAACAGCAATGTCCAAAACCCTTTTTTGAAAATCAGCAAAATTTTTATAGCTGCTATTAGTTTCACAATCAAGTAATTTTTTTAATACCTCGGTTTTGAAATACCACTCCCTATTGTTTTTTTGATAAGATTTTAGTATTTCATAAAGACGAATACTATATTTACTTTGCATTGGCAAAACATATTTCAATTCATAGCTTGTATAAAATAAACCTTTTTCTTCTTGCTGTTTTTGAAGTTCCAAGAGAAATGGAAACATATCTTCATGAAATTTGATTGTCACTTTTCCTGAACGTTCGTTCGTTCGCAGAGTATGATCAAAGTAATGAAGCTCCTGTTGATTATTCAATAAATCAAGCTGATGCAAATTGGTTACTTAAAAATGACACCTCGCTGAGGGCATTATATTTAAGTTGTCATGGATTAGAATATACCGATGGAACTTTTGCAGATGCAGTAACTGATGGTGTAAACTGGACAGTTTATGCATCGAATGTGCGCCATTCCAATTGGGAATTTGTTTATCTCGATGCATGTAAAACCGCTTCTAATTCCTCATTTGCTTTTCAACTAGGTTTAATTCATACCAATACATTCTTTATGGGATGGGAGATAACTGTTTACGATACTGTTTCATGGCGATTTACTTGTAATTTTTTCAATTACGCAATGGCGCCTAATGACGATGGCTCACGTTCTTTATACACTGCTCTTGAACAAGCTAAGTATTCTACAATAGTAGATGGTGGTTATACGGCCGCACAAGTTAAGATAGGATGGTGTGGAGATCAGTATTGGAACGGATGGTCTTATTAATACGTAGTATGGCAGATAAAGCCGTATAATAGTTTTTGTATTGAGATAATATAAGTTAAACAAGGCGGGCAGTGGTTATAATTCACTGCCTGCCTTTCTAATATACTTATGAATAAATAAAGGGAATATGGTATAATTTAAAACAAATACATGGTTGTGTTTTTTGTATCAAAGCTTATATTAGAAAAATTTTCTAATAATTTTTAATTTTACGAAACCAAATGAAAATTTTGGTTTCTATATAGGTGAAACCATGATTTTGAAAGGAGGAATTAGAGTAAATGGCAATGAATGACGAAGAAATAGTAGCTATGTTTTTGCAACGCTCCGAAACTGCTGTTGCAGAAACAAAAAATAAACACGGCAGATTTTGCAGAAAAATTGCTGTGAATATTTTGAACAACGAATCTGATGCAGAGGAATGTGAAAATGACACATACTTTAAGGCATGGAACGCTATACCGCCCCAAATCCCCCAAAAACTTTGTGCTTTTCTTGGTGCAATAACCCGCAACCTTGCGCTTAACAAGCTTCGTGATTCCCACAGGCAAAAGCGAAACGGTGAATATGATGTTATGCTATCGGAGCTTGAAGGTTGTTTGTCTTCGCTGTCTACCGTCGAGGAAGAATATGATAACGCCTTGCTGGCAAAGCATATCAGTAATTTTTTGCTTTCACTTAATAAGGAGAGCAGATTGATTTTTGTTCGTCGTTATTGGTATTGCCAGTCGGTTTCGGATGAGTCGCATTTTTATGGTGTCAGTGAAAGCCAAATTAAGTCCAGTCTATTTAGAACAAGAAACAAGCTGAAAATTTATTTGGAGGAGCAGGTAAAGTAATATGAAACCGGAAAAATTTATGCAGGCAATGGGTGAAATTAAACCTGAAATAATAGAAGACCTGGCAGAAGAAGAAAACGAAGCTTCTGCTGCCAAGAAAAAGTCATTTAAGTTGACCCTAAAAAAATCAATTACAATTGCAGCATGCTTTGTCTTTATAATTGCGCTAGCCATAATGATTCCGATTATAAAATCACAGACAGATAGCCTTCTTTTGAATGATAGCGAAAAAGATGCAGCCGAAGCACAGACAAACAACTCTGTTTCGTATGATGGCATAAAAGAAGTAGTAATTGATAACCGGCCATTCACAATACTGCCAATGTTTGTGTATGGCGACACACTATACTTTGGGAATCCAAATGATGATTATTATTTATATTCATGTAACATCAACAATCCAAGTAAAACAATCAAGAAGATTAGCAACACCAAATTCGCATTCCGTAATCCGGTAACAGACGGTGAAAATATTTATTACATTAAAGGAGGTGATGACGAACAAATTTGTAGTGTTAACTTATCAGGAGAGACTTTAAAAATTCTTTATGAAGATAAGGATGTAGATCCGTATCAAAATTATACTAATTTAAATTCTCTTTCAATTTATAAAAACAAATTGTACTATACTTTACAATACTCGACGTATGAAAATATAACAGAGGAGCACGTATATTGCTGTCTTATGTGCTATGATATCAACACTAAAAATACAACCACATTGAAGCAATTTGAACTTAGCGGACAACTTTTGCATTGGACTCCAATCACTTATACAATTGATAATGATATAATATATTTCGCACATGAAAATCTCTATACTTGCAATCTTGATGGCTCAAATGAAAAAGTTATAGTTAAAACAGAAAATCATTTAATCAGTTATCCTCAGATTAAAAATCGAAAACTCTATTATCAAATAGAGAATTTTTCCAAAACTGATTCGGACAGAATGGCATTTGTACGATCGGATCTTGACGGTAATAATAAAGTATTCTCCGATATAATTTTAAATGCAAGTCGTTCATATAAAATGTCCGTCCTTGATAACGGATATGTTGTTAGCTATGTTAATGATCATGGATTATCTCTGATTGATATTGATAAAGGTTCCGTAATTACCTCATATCAAGATCTTGTCCCTGAATATTATTTAACAGCAGGCAATAAAATATTTGCTCTTAAAAGGTATGAAAGCTTTGGAATGTATGAAGACGGAAATGTGGAGTATATCGTTGTCAATGAAAATACAACTTCTTCTAATTAACATTTAATTCTTACTATTCTTATATTATCTAATTATCACAAATAGTTATTTTGTATAATTAGGTACCGCCCAGGTCACTCAAAAAAGTCAACTCCTGAAATCAGCCAATTTTTCAAATTAGCGTCTTTTTATGGCCAAAAGTTCAAATAAAAAAGCACAATATCTAGTAATTGATATGGCGAAGGTCAAACTCTTGTTTTCTTTGTTTTTCTTATATTTTTGTAAGGTACTAATATAAAAAACCTTTTTTCATATCTAATTACCTTTAATTCAGGATATGTGTTCAACTTGAACACAAAAAAGCAGTCAAGTAAAAACTTGACTGCTTTTATTTTTAGCTCACACTATGACGGTAGGGTTCACCGGCACATCTTTATACTGTCTATTTATGCCTTGACAGCCTCATCTTTTTTTGGTGACATAATGAGATTGCACTGTTTTTTGAAATGCAAGAGGCCGCATCTTCGAACTGCTTAATCCTAGACTAGAAAAAGCTTTTTTAGATGCTTGCAAGGATATTGGTCAGAAAATCAGCAGGGGTGGTCAGTCAAGATAAAGCAGTATATTGCACATAAATTTATTGACAATGTAAATAAATTAAAGTATAATACATATATTAAGTAGTGAAAGGAGTGTTATTTATGGCACAGACAAATATTAATATTCGTATGGACGAAAATTTAAAAAAGCAATTTGATAGTCTTTGCAATGAATTAGGACTTAATATGACTACCGCTTTCAATGTTTTTGCAAGAGCTGTTGTTAGACAACAGGGAATACCATTTGAGGTTTCTATAGATATTCCTAATGCTGAGACAATAAAGGCAATAGAAGAAACAAACAGAATAAGCCATGACCCTAATATAAAAAGCTATACCAATGTCGACGAAATGATGAAGGAGTTACTTGCTGATGTATGAGGTTAAGCCTTCTAATCGTTTTAGAAAAGATTTAAAAGTTATTGCAAAAAGAGGATATGATACTAATCTATTAACGCAGGTAATCAAAACGCTTGCCATAGGTGAAAATCTTCCCGACAAGCACAAAGACCATTTTTTGAGTGGAAATTGGTCAAATTATAGGGAGTGCCATATTGCTCCAGATTGGCTATTGGTATACAAAATCGAAAGTGATATTTTGGTTTTAACGCTTACTCGAACTGGAACACATAGTGACCTTTTTTAGGTTTAAAAATCTAACGTTTGTTGGAATTATTCCCTACAAAAATTTTAATGTGTTCAAGTTGAACACATTTTTAAAAACATCATCAAATCACAAAAAGCCTGGAGAATGTTCTCCAGGCTTTTAATTTCCACTCAGGCAGGCACTCTCTCGTATAAAAAGTCATATGATAAATTTAGCACAAATAGTATTTCGTGTTGTAATATGATAAAAATTGGAATACAATACAATTGTAAGATAATTAGTAAGAATATATTACTAAAATCACGTTAACATGGAGGTGATATTGTTTTAAATAGATTAGATCACATATATAAAATATAAAGGTTATTAAAGAGGAAAAATTTGTGAAAGTAGGGTATGCTAACAATACTATTTGTAAAATTATTTTTTTATACAGGTTTTTCAGTCTAGGCTTTATAACAAGGCCCAAAATATAGATAAAAGAAGCTCGAGTCTTGAGACGTAAGAATATGAGACATTATAATTACAAATGTGTATATTGTATAAATATTGCAATTTTTTCATAATATGTTATAATATAGCAACGGAATGCTTTTCTAGTATGATGTGTAGAAAATATTCAAAAACAGGAGGAAAAAAATGAAAAGAAAAAACAGGTTTACTAAGTTAATAGCCCTAATTTTGCCAATCTTAATAATAGGAGTAATAATTGCCCCACCTAAAGCCAGTGCTTTAAATGCTCAAAACAGTGTAAGTGTCACTATAGTCACGCAATCTAAATCAAATTGGTGTTGGGCTGCATGCGCAGAAATGATAGGGAAATACTATAAACCTTCATGGAATTTCAGAAATCAAAGCTCTATTGTAAAGTATGTTAAAGGTTCAACAATTAATCAATCCGGTAGTTTGTATGAAAGTGCAAAAGGAACTAAATATTGTGCATATAATAAAAAATCATTTTCATATATAGGAGTCTCGCAATATACAGGCATTTGGACATGGGATAGAATTCGTACTGAAGTGGATAATGGTAACCCGTTACAAGCATGCGCCGGATATTATAACAATGGCCAAAGAAATGGTGGCCATATAGTGGTAATATACGGATGGCTCTTAAACAATTCTAACGACACCTACTATATCAGGTATATAGACCCATGGGACGGCACTCAGAAACTTTGCCTATATAGTCAATTTGTTAATGGTTCATTTAATCAAAGGCAGTATGATGGTACTGTTTTTGTACTATAAAGAAAAACAGGGAGGATATTTCATTTTATGAAAAAATTATTTTCAATAATATTTTGTTTGATTTTCGTTTTATTATTGCCTATCTTTTGTTTTGCAGAAGATTCTAATGTTGAAAAATTTGTAAATAACGACCAGATTTTAAATTCAAATGAATTTAATGAGGTTAAAAAAGTTGCTGAGAACTCAAATGATTTAATTAAAAGTGATGAGCAGTTTGATTTTAAAGCTGCATATAAAGAGTATGAGCTTATTAACTATGACATTGTTTCTGAATATAAAAAAGGTGAAAATATAGAAAGTCTAATATCAGATGAATTTAATTGGAAAATACCGACTACAGATCAAAATTTAGCTGTTATAAAGAAAGTAGATAATAAATGGGAAGTTGTTGCTATAGAAAACAAAAACAGCTCTGACTCAAAAATAAAATCTAATATTATTAATAAAGTATCGGTCTCTAAAGCAATAATTAAAGAAACGTCTAATATTAAAGATTTAAAATATATTAAATCAGAAATGTATCATACCTCTTTTTCATATGTTAAGGTAGAAAACGGAAAAGAATTTTTAATTCCATATGGCTCAAGACCCGATTTAACTGGTCTTGAAAACGGAAAAATGTACGAAGCAAGTGAAGTTATGGATATTTTATATATTAATTTTTCAATAGATTCTGGTAATAACAATGGCGGTATAGATTCATCTTCATTAAAAGAAAACAATACACTAAATTACCAAGTCATTATTCTTATATCTATTATTGCTTTAATAATGATTTTCAGCGTTTCCTTTATTCTTATTCGTAAATGTAAAAAGAATCAGACTAAATAGCTTCCGTAAAACTATAGAAAACGGTAAGGCATTTAATTCCGACACTGAGCAATATGAAACAATTAGATTTATTAATTTAAATTAACAACAAAATACAACATCAATAAAAAACAAGCAGCTAAATTTTTATTTAGCTGCTTCAGACTGAAGACAAACGCCAATGCGGTTTAAGCTGCATTGGCGTTTTTTGCTTTGTTGTGCAGAAATTGCTGAAAATCTTTTAGAATTCAAAAAAGTGTAGCAACAGACATTTGAGCATTTTTACTCGCTATTATTATATCCAAATTAAATTACAGTGTTAGTTATTCCTTGCTATTTTTCCAAAATTGCCACCGTTTTTTCTCTTTTTCTTTTCCATCCGTAAGCTGCTGCTGAATTGTACCTGCATGTAGAGCTTGTGCTGCCTTTGCAGTTTCTTGCGCTAATACTAATGCTGATGATAGGTCGTCGATTTGTTTGTTCTTAATTTCTAATTCTCGACTTAACTGCTCGTTTTGCTTTTCTAACAGACGCAAACATGACTGTAAACCAGTTGACTCCTGGTTGTCGACAACTGGTTGTCGGTCAGTTTTAGAAAATGTTGATTTTATAAGCTTTTCTCCGTCATCTGATATGTAAATAACCCTGTCAACTGTTTTCATAAACTTCTGTAAATCAGTTGACAAGGGGGCTGACTTTATTTTCTTATAAACAGCTTGCTTAGATACATACAATTCATCAGCAATTTGCTTTATAGTTTTACTCATTTTAGTCACCACTTTTATTTTTTACATCAGATTGAATGATAGTTTTTAAATATCCAAATCGATTTTCTTTTGGTTTTCTAGAATTCATTTCAATATATTTTTTATTAAGATACTCATATTTTTTCATGTCTCTTTCGGTTTCTTCTTTACCCACGAAATACAATTCACTAATCATAACCGTAAGTAATTCTATTTGTTCTTGTGAAAATTCGTTGTTACAAGCATCACTTAACAACTCAATTAGATCGTTTTTAAATTCAACTTGTTGCGGTTCTTCAAAAGCATCTTCCGGTTCTTCGTGCTGATTAATAAATTCATCCAAAGTAAGTTGATCTATATAATCGCTATTCTTACGGATAATAAAGCGAATTTTTATAATGTTTCTACCGCTTTTTATAAGCTCATAGTCATACTTTATGTCGGTGTAATCTGAAATTGCCTTTTGTGTTGTATTTAATACTCTAACCTTAAAATCTCCAAAACGTTTATATTCATTTGGTGCAATTCCCAGAAGTTCCCGTAATTGTTGAACAGTATAAGTCCATTCGCCTTGCTTTTGGTGCTGTTTAAGCAGTTCATACATTCGCACTTGATTAGCTGAGGATAACCTCAACGCATTCCATAGCTCATATGTAAAATAATTTTTTTTGAAATCAAACATTAACGGCAGAGCTTTATCATGAGCATCTATTTCTACATACCATTCGTTATTTTTGTCTTTATCTACTTTACATTCCTTGAAGAGCTGAAAGGCACTATAACCGCCACTTTCCGTTGGAATATGAACGATTTTACCAAGCAAGTTATCGGTTGTATTTTTTAAATGCGGTACATTTAATCTGCCAAGTTCCATTATTTTTTTGAAATCATTGAGAGGAAATCTGACTACCCTTGTGTTTTGTTCTCGAGCATTTATTTTAGAAAGATATATGCTGAAAAATCTTAGTTCCTGCAAGCTCATATTGTTTGTACGAAGTTCATTTAAAACATTCTTTTTTTCAACTAAGCCGTCTTTCCGTATTGCCATAAAGAACCACCTCATAATGAATATATCACAATATGACGTCAGTGTCAATTATCTGTCGTTATATCTGCAAATCCCTGTCGTTATATCTGCAAATCCCTGTCGTTATATCTGCAAATTCCTGTCGTTATATCTGCAAATCCCTGTCGTTATATCTGCAAATCCCTGTCGTTATATCTGCAAATCCCTGTCGTTATATCTGCAAATCCCTGTCGTTATATCTATCTCGCAAGCCGCATAGATAGCCACTTTGTGAAATCCGAAAACAAGATATAAAAACAAGTATAAAAACAAGTATAAAAACAAGCTAACAAACAAGAGCAGAATTTTTTTGTTTGTTAGCTTGTTTTTATATATATATTTTAAACTCTATTGGGAGGTATTTCACGGTCTATGGTAGCGAATTTCACGATCAAATTTAAAAAAATTGGTCAAAAGCGAAATTCGATCAAGGAGTAAAGTGGTAAATCGGACTGAATGTAGTGAGGGAAAATTTAAGGAGTGTACATTGACGGAATGCAGTAACACAATTGACAGCAAATCTGTTAGTCCTCCGCAGAGGACTAACGGTTTCTGCCACATGGCAATTGTTGGGTGCAGGGCAGACAGTCTTGCTGGGTGAGTTCCGCAGAATGAGGGCAAAGCCCTTTCCCCTCGGAGAGCAAGTACCATTTTTTCAAAATGGTATAACTTGCTACACCATTTACAAATGGGATTTTCTGTGCTACTATAAGGCACAGAAAATTTTATTTTTAAATTGTGTAGAAAGAGGGTAATATGATGGCACATTATGATAAAAACACAATGTCTGCTTGTGGACACTTGTTTAAACATTATGATAGAAGCAAGGATGAAAGCGGAAAATATGTAAAGTTTGGAAACATGGATATAGATCCAAACAAAACAGACCTCAACTACAACCTTGCTCCGAAGAGACAAACAGGACATTTGGAATATCTAAAGAAAAGAATTAGCGAAGTGAAGTGCATTAATAGGGCAGATGTGAATGTTATGTGCTCGTGGATCATCACAGTACCCAAAGATTTACCGCAATCGGAACATACGCTTTTTTTAAAATCATCGTATGAATATTTGAAAACCAAATACGGGGAAAACAACGTCATTTCGTCTTTCGTTCACCTGGATGAAACAACACCGCACATGCATTTTGCTTTTGTGCCGGTTGTTATGGATAGAAAAAAGGGGATTGAGAAAGTGTCTGCAAAAGAGTGCGTAGACAGACACGAGCTGCAGGTCTTTCATTCGGACCTTTCAAAGCACCTGGAAAAATCTCTGGGTCACGAAGTGGGCGTTCTGAACGAAGCTACTAAGGACGGAAATAGGTCAATTGAAGAATTAAAAAGGCAATCTGCAACGGAAAGGCTCGCAGAATGCTCTAAAATCGTTTCTAAGGCACATGAAGAAGTACAAGCTATAGAAGAACACATACAACCATTAAAAGCCGAATACGAGGCTCACAGGGCATTTATAGACGAAGCTGACAAGGTTAGTGATGTTTCCACAATGTACCCTGGTTATGCAAAAATAAAAAAATCCTTGCTGGGTAATGAAACTGTAACCGTTCCAAAAGAAATGTGGGAAGCTAAGCACGTTTCAGCTAATCAGATACAAGCGCTGAAAAAAGAGCGTGAGGTTATTGAAAATAAAATACATGATTTTAAAAATTCGGCTCCCTCTAAAAAAATTGAAAAACTCGAGCAGGAGTTAAAAGAATCTTTGAAATTAAACCGGGAACTGATTTACCGTCTTCAAAAATCAAACAAAGAAATAAATAGCATGAAAGAAGTTTTAGAGCTTAATCCTAAACTGGAAAAATCTTTTTTAGATGCTTGCAAAGGAATTGGCCATGAAATCAGTAGGGGCGGTCAATCAAGATAAAAATTGTGTAATTTTTGAAAACTTGACATTTTTGAATTATGAAAACAACTACATGTATGAGAGACCTCGAGGTCTAAAGAAACCTTAATTGACCGTGAGAATGATGTTTATTATCTTGATATCACGCAGCGTATTCCTACAAATGTTTATGTTTTTTATAAATAAATATAAAATTAATTTTAATAGCGCAAAACATCAATATATAATACACTTAAAAATTGACATCTGATTGAAAAAATGGTAATATATGAAAATAAACCATGAGCTTGGTAAACTGTGGAGGAATTTTAATGAAAATAAAAAAATTTATTCTTGGGCTGGCACTAATGTCTCTGTGTGCTTCAATGGCATTTGTGGCTAATGCAGCAACTGACCAAGGCTATAACGTACATCTCCCGTCTTGGGGCGGAGATGTTAATTGCGTTACTCAAGCAAAAACCAGTAACGATTTATATTCAAAAGTTAAGCCTGCAGATGGCACGGATAACGCAAACTATTGGGCGGTAAAGCATTCCGACAATACAAGATTATCTGCAACCCAGTATGTTCCTAAAAGTCAAGTAGGCGAATGGTTTACTTTAACTTATAAAGCTGGTAAAACTGCTTATTCTGGCGACAACATCATTTTAAGAGCCGATGGTGCATCTCCAGCTTCTGGAACTGCTAAGGGTTTTTTTAATGCACAATAATTCGTAATTAGAACTTACTAAGCTCATAGTTTATTATTTATTAAGTGGTGATATAATGACAAGAAATTTGAAAATGCAATGGTTTTTATTATTACATAAAAAAGAATTATATATATGTTTTACGATTATGATTATTCTGGCGATTGGATCTTTTTTTACAGAATGCTTATATTATTTTAAATTAGATTATAGCGAGTTACATTCTTCGGATATGTTGTTTTATTTACGAGCATATAATTATACTTATCATGGTATTATGATTACCTTATATCCGCTTTTAGTTGTTATTCCTTTTGCAGATAGCTATCTAATAGACGAACATTTTAATATAATACCAATAATTAAGACACGTACAAAAATAGAGCATTATTATTTATCAAAAATGCTGTTTGTTTTTGTTTCAGCGTTTATTATTTTGTTAATTCCACAGCTTCTTAATGTTTTACTAAACGCAATTACCTTCCCCGCGTCCGTTATTGGAGATTTTACTAATGGGCAATATGGTAGAAACTATGTTTATGCACTTGCGGAATTTGCTTATCCTAAATTATTTGATTCACATCCTAATTTATATAATTTGCTGTTTATATGTATTTTTGCTATAGTCGGAAGTCTTATTGCTACTATAGTATATTGTTTTTCTTTTTATTTTAGAAAGAGCAGGCTATTTATTATATGTTTGTACTTCTTAGTTAGTCATACTGTCATGCTAATTAATTTATG
>Ga0172378_10003349_pt1 | contig 15080 bp, 9 predicted proteins | sample GrowelOW332metaG_FD_119755 | JGI IMG/M metagenome (GOLD analysis project Ga0172378, IMG submission 119755) | Groundwater microbial communities from an aquifer near a municipal landfill in Southern Ontario, Canada - Pumphouse #3_1 metaG | ecosystem: Environmental > Aquatic > Deep subsurface >... | reverse complement strand
GGACATATGATTTCCTGCTCGCTTGTAGCCTACGGCTTTGCGCGCTACCGCTTTCCTTTAAGGAACGCTATGTTTGCGATAGTCGTGCTTTCAATTCTTATTCCCACACAGACTATAATAATTCCGTCGTATATCACCTATACGAATATGCACATTGTGGACACGCATCTGCCTATGATACTACCGACCTTCTTCGGCTTCGGACTTCGCGGCGGAATATTCATATTCCTTTTCAGGCAGTATTTTATAAAGGTGCCCAAATCGCTTGAGGAGGCCGCCGCGATAGACGGCTGCGGGCCGCTTAGAACCTTTGCGCAGGTAGTGCTTCCGTCAACGGGGGCTACAATGGTGGTATGCTTCCTTTTGTCAATGGTGTGGCATTTCAACGATTCCTACGAGCCGTCAATCTATCTCACTAAATACGACCAATATATGCTGCCGCAGATGCTTTCAATGCTGTCGGCAAATCTTTCCAATATGCAGGGAGATATTGCAAACGCCGCACAGAATATATCCAACGACGTGCAGATAATGTACCACCGCGGCGTGGTTATGGCGGCGGTAACGATTTGTCTTATACCGCTGTTTGTACTCTATGTGGTTATGCAGCGCAAATTCGTCGAGGGCGTCGAACGCTCGGGACTTACAGAAGAATAAGGAGAAAATATATGTCAATTAAATTTTTGGGTGAAAAAGGGCTTTTTCTGCTTGAGACCGAAAACACCTCTTATCAGATGAAAATAGGCAGAGAGGGTTATCTAAGGCATTTGTATTACGGCAAACGCTTTGCCGCAGGTGACGCCGATGTTAATAATAGCGTGGAGTCGGTTATGTTTTCTCCCGTTCCGTTGGACTGCTATAAAAACAAATACGATACCTCCCCTAATGTGATATTGCAGGAGTTCAGCTCTTTTGGGGCGGGGGATTACAGAACCCCCTGTCTTTCCGCTCGATTTCATGACGGTGCGGGTACGGTAGACTTAAGATATGAAAGCCACAGAATTTTTCCCGGTAAGCCTAAGCTTCAAGGATTGCCTGCAGCCTATTTTGAAGACGACGAGGTTAAAAGCCTTGAAATAGTGCTTAAAGACCGCTTTTCGGAATTAAGAGCCGTACTTTTATATACCGTTTGTGTAAAGTATGACGCGGTGATACGCTCAGCAAAAATTGTAAACGGCGAAAAGCAGCCTGTTACGCTTTTATCGGCTTTAAGCTTTTGTCTTGATTTTCCCGAGTCGGATTACGATTTTATCAGATTTCAGGGTAAGGTCACAATGGAAAGAGTACCCGACCGTGCTCCGATTAAAAGCGGGAAAACCGTTTGCGAGAGCATGCAGGGAATATCCAGCCACAGCGCCAATCCGTTTGTAATACTCTGCTCTCATAATGCCGACGAAAACTGCGGCGAGTGCTACGGCGCGGCGCTTGTATACAGCGGCAATTTCACCGCCGCGGCGGAGGTTGACCCCGTAGGGCAGACAAGGCTTACAATGGGCATTAATCCGAACGGATTTACATATAAGCTTAATGCGGGGGAGGAATTACAGCTCCCCGAAGCCCTGCTTTGCTACAGCGCTAAGGGCTTTCACACATTGACCCACAATTACCACAGACTTATAAGAGAGCATCTCTGCCGCGGGGAATATAAGGACAAGAGAAGACCCGTGCTTGTAAACAGCTGGGAAGCCTTTGTTTTTGATTTTGATTCGGATAAGCTTGTTAAGCTTGCAAGGGATTCTGCAAGGCTCGGCATTGAAATGCTGGTAATCGACGACGGTTGGTTTGGAGACCGCTGTGACGACGACCGTGCTCTGGGCGACTGGTATCCTAATGAAAAAAAGCTCGGCGGCAGTCTTTGCGAGCTTGCAAAAAGGGTAAACGCCGAGGGACTTAAATTAGGGCTTTGGATGGAGCCTGAAATGATTTCGGAAAACAGCGAGCTTTTCAGGAAACACCCTGACTGGTGCTTAAAGTCTCCTGACCGCGAGCCGTCGGTCGGACGAAATCAGCTTGTTCTCGATATGTCGCGCAGAGAGGTGGTCGATTATGTTTATAATACGATGTCGGGACTGCTTGACAGCGCGAATATCGAATATCTGAAATGGGATATGAACCGACCGCTCACCGACGTTTATTCTCCGTCGCTCCCGTCTGACAGACAGGGCGAGGTATACCACAGGTATATGCTGGGGGTTTACGACCTGCTTGAACGGCTCACGCAAAATTACCCACACCTTCTGATTGAAGGCTGTTCCTCGGGCGGCGGAAGATTTGACGCGGGAATGTTATATTACGAACCGCAGATATGGACAAGCGACAACAGCGACCCGACCGAGCGTATACTCATTCAATACAACACCTCGTTTGCCTATCCTTTGTCGGCAATATCGGCGCATATTTCACCCTCGCCCAATCACTCCAACGGCAGATGCACCCCGCTTAATACCCGCGCGGTGGTCGCCATGACGGGCGCGTTCGGCTATGAGCTGGACGTCGGAGCGCTGAGCGATGAAGAAAAGCAGGAGATTGCGCGTCAAACAGAATTTTACAAGGCGCATTATGAGCTGTTTTCAAAGGGCGAGTATTTCAGATTGACAGACCCATATAAAGGTAATATCGCCGCGTGGAGCTATGTATCTGAGGATAAAAAACAGGCGTTTACGGGGATTATGCGTAAATTCGCCCATAATAATTCCATTCCGTTTATTGTCCGTATGCAGGGACTTTGCGAGGAGGGCTTTTACCGCGTTCTTGTTAACGGTGAAGAATACGGAAAGCCGCTTTCGGGCAGTGCGCTTATGTACGCGGGACTGCGTTTTCCGTATAAAAAATGCGATTACGAGGCATTCTCGGTTGAGCTTTATATGATAGAAAAGTAAGGAGAGAAATATTATGAATAAATTAAATCAAGAAGGAACGCTTTATGCCTCCGATAAGGTAGGCTTCGGCATTTATCACTTTGCTCAGGGCGGTATGGACTCCCGCCGCATTGCCGATTCGGAGACCTTTGCGCTTGACGGTGACGACCGCGTCCAGTGCGACCGTCAGGAGCAGCTTGACTATATGAATTTTTACATTTACCGCCTTGATAAAAGCTGTTACAGCCATCTTTACCGTATTAAGGAAATGGGCTGCGGAACCTGGGTGTATTACGAGCCGTTTGTCTCTGTGGAGGAAAACGGCAAAAGACGGGTGCTTTTGCGAAGCGGCTGGCGCGAGGAGATAACCGCTCTTGTAGACGGCGTAAAGCAGGCGGGACTTTGGGATACTGTAATCGGCTTTCAGTACGATGAGCCGCTTTTAAAGGTTGAAACCGATGTCTTTGAGGAATTTACGGGCTTTATGGCGGGCTTCGGCAAGAGACAGCTTGCGATATTCTCCTACTACGAGATAGTAGAGGGCAGCAATCCTTCTGCGAGCGATCCGGAGTACGGCGCGCTGGTGCATTTGATAACGCCTGAATCTTGCCGATACCTCACCGATGTGGGCTTTGATTTATACGATAAACCCGAACCGCAAAAATTCAGAGAGTTAAACGAGATTATGTTTAAAATGCTCGGCAGGGATAATCTTTATCTCTGGATGGTTCCGACCACATGGACGCGGGGCGAGAATCCCGAATATACCGAGGATTTATGCCTTGAAAGCCTTGAAATGTGCCACGAAATTCTCCTTGAAAGCAAATATCCGGGCGGGCTGTTCTGCTATACATGGCGTTCGTGGGGAATACATAATGAGGCGCTTGATTACCATTTCCACACCGCTAACCGCAACAGGTGGGAAAGACTTGAAAACCGAATGATTGAGATAGGCAGAGAGCTCCGCGAAATATCTTTAAAGCCTCTGCCGAAAGAATAGGAGTAAAAGGTTATGAAAATCAACAGCAATATTCCCGCAGATAAGGCGCTGGGCTTTGAAATTTACCACTTCGCATGGAATCCGAGAAAAAAGGTCGATATGATAGATAAGTACTGCGATATGGGCTTTATGAATCATTTTCAGCTCCCCGGCGACGACTATGACAGAATGCGAAAAATCGCCGCCGCGGGCGGAAAATTCTGGGTTTACGCGCAGAATATAGGCTTGTATTCAAACAACGACAATGGCACGCTGACCTACGGAATAAAGGACGGTTGGCGTGAAAATGTGGCGGCTAAGGTTCAAAAGCTCAAAGACGAGGGAATCTGGGACGCTGTGATCGGTTTCGATTATGACGAGCCGATGCTGCAAAGCACCAATGAAATCGTCGAACAGGTGGCGGAAGAATACGCGAAATACGGAAAACGCCAGCGGGCGATCTTCTCCTATTACGAGCTGATCGAGGGCTCCCATCCACGCTCAAACGACCCCGAATTCGGCAAGGAGGGGCATTTAATCAACCCGCAGAGCTGCCGCTTTTTCACCGATGTGGGCTTTGATTTATACCACCCTGCGGATTACGACAAGCATTTAAACGTACTTAACGAGATGAAGCGCCGCGTGGGCAGAGATGATGTTTATATCTGGCTTGTGCCTTGCACCTGGTCGATTGACAACCGTTTCGGTCAAGAGCACGCTGTTAATCATCTGAATATGTGCTACAAGCTTTTAACGGAGCAGGAGCACCCCGGCGGCCTTACCTGCTATAACTGGTATTCCTTCGGCAACAAGGGAGAAAGCCTTGACTGGCTGTTAGACGAAAGAAACGAAAGCCGCTGGACAAACCTTGAAAGCAGAATACTTGAAATTGCGAACGAAGTTATAAACACTCCTTTAAAATAGGATGAAAAGGTTGATTGTATGGAACCAATAAAAGATAAAAACGGCAGGGTATTGGGCGAGTTTGTCCCGAATACCGCAGGCTTTAAAATTAAATCCTTAAATCTTCCCTCGTCTTGGGAATATATCTATCAGAACCGCGATATTTTAATGAAGGTCGATCAGTTCGGTCCCGTATATGCTCAGGCAGACCCTCCCGCGGACGTTATGCTCTTTAAGCGTGAGAGCGGACAGAAATTTTCAAACTGGCTGGTTTGGATTCAAAAGGATGCAGAGGAACCGTTTAACAATTATTTCCGCCCTCAGATCAACGGCAAAAACAGCAAGGCGGAGCCTGAAAGCCCGTCCGTCACCTTTTTGCCTGAAAAGGCGGTTTATGAATTTGATTATAATGGGCTTACGGTTAAAACAGAGCTTGCCATACCGCTTCACGGCAAGGAAATCGTTATGAAGCTTTCTGTTAAAAATATCGGCGAAAGCGCGGCGGATTTAAAGCTTAAGCCCTTTATGATTCCCTATTGCAACGAGGCGCAGTTAGCCCCGTGGGACAAAAACGAGTGGTATTTAAGAACGGGCTTCGGCAACGAGCAGAATAAGGGGATTTTCTGGACTCAACTGCTTAACCCCGCGGGCGATAAGTCAAAGCGCCGCACAATGGTTATGCTTACAGACCTTGAAAATCTCGACAACATTGAATTAAGCCTTGAAAAGTTTATAGGGGACGGCTCTGCATACTGCCCCGAATATGCTGTGGCGGGCAATCTTGAAAGACACGCAAAACGCGAAAACGGCTACGGCGAATACTGCGACGACGCACAGATTTACGCCTATCCTCCTGTTTATGCGGCGGAATATTCATGGCATTTGGAGGCGGGCGAGGAAAGAACGCTTACCCAGACCCTTTCGATGCCATCAAACCAGGCGGACGGCTCCATGGCGGATAAGGAAAGCGCCTTAAAGGCTCTTGCGTGGTTTGACGATACCGTTTATGCCGACAGAATAGCCGAGGTAAAAAGGTATTACGATGAGCTTTGCTCTATGAATATCGTTAAAACTCCCGATGAACTTTTCAATTATTATATGAATTATTGGGTTCCCGTTCAAATGAGCTGGGTAGCCTCGCTTGACCGCGGCTGGCCGAGCGGAATGAGAGGCACGCGCGACAGCGCAAACGATTATACCGCCCTTGTCTACACCGACTTAAAGAGCTGCAGAGAGGTTCTTTTAACATTGCTCTCCTGTCAGAGAACCGATGGTTGGTTCCCGCGTCAGTATTCCGCGGCGGGAAGAAAGGGCAAGCACGATTTAAGACCCTATGCCGACGGCGGTGCGTGGGTGCTTGAGCTGTTCTATAAATATATCGCTTATTCGGGCAATACCGCGGTAATTGATGAAAAGCTACCGTGGCTTGACAGCGATGAAGAGTCGACTGTTTGGGAGCATATGCTAAAGGCCTTGGAGTATTATATTTCACCGGAAAATATCGGCGAGCACGGTCTTTGCAAAATCCGCGGCGGCGACTGGCTCGACCCCGTTAACCTTGCAGGTCTTGAGGGCAGGGGAGAATCGGTTATGCTTACCTGTCAGGTGATTTTGGGTCTCGGCTATATGGCGGAGCTTTGTGAAAAATTAAACCGCGATACCCAAAAAACAGAGGAATACAAAAAGCTTATTCCGAAATTCAAGGATAACCTTTGCAAGCACGCGGTTAATAAAAAAGGATATTTCAACAGCGTATTTAACGACGACGGAAAATGGCTTTTCTCGGACTGTGACCCCGACGGCAAGGAAAGACCCTACGGTCCTGCAAACTGGTATCCTATCGCTTGCCACGCAGTACCTAAGGATAAGCTTGACGGTGTGTTTGCTGTTATGGATCTGCTTAAGTGTGAATACGGCTACAGGCTTTATTATCCCGCCATCGGCGAGCCGCCTATTGATAAGGTGGGCAGATGCGCAAGCGGCGACACACCCGCTTATATGGCAGAAAACGGAAACGTGTATAATCAGGGTTCTCACGGCTATCTTGCAAGAGCACTTGCAAGGGCGGGCAGGGGCGATGAACTGTTTGACGTTATGAAGTGGATGCTTCCCTGCTATCAGGAAAAGCACCCGACCTATGCCGCGCTTACCGCGCCTTATGCGATTGTCAACTGCTGGCAGGAGCTTCCCTCCTTTAAGCACAGGGCAATGTTAAGCTTTTTAACAGGCAGTGTAGCTATGTGCGTAAGGGGCGCTTACGAGTGGATGGGCGGAGTTGAACCTTTTATAGGCGGCGTGGATATCGATCCCACGATGCCGGACAGCTGGAACGAAATGTCGCTTTCACTTTTGTATCAGGGCAAGCGCTTGAATATAACCGTTAAGCGCACAGGCGACGAAAGGCTTACCGTTAACGGCGAGGAGGTTGCAAAATCCGCTCCAAATCAAAACAGATATAACGGTTTTTACAGGTTGCCCGACGTTATGCTTGCGAACAGCGTAAACGAGATTGAAATTACCGTATAGACGGGAGATTGTTATGTCAGCAGTAAGTGAATTTATAGCAAAGAATTTCAAGGATACCATCCGTTACAACCCCGATGACGAGGGAAATCTTATAGGATTGCCGTATCCGTATACAACTCCCTGCGCAAACGAGGGCTTTACGGAAATGTATTATTGGGATACATATTTTACAAATGCGGGGCTTATCGCGGAGGGCAATGTTCAGCAGGCGAAAAACAACGCCGACAATGTGCGCTTTTTAATCCATAAATACGGCTTTATGCCCAATGCCACCGCACCTTTTATCTCGGCAACACACAGCCGCCGTTTTTTTCACAGGCGGTACGCGATATATTTGAGGTTACGGGTGATGCCGAGTGGCTTGACCGTATGTATTCTGCCGCTGAAAAGGAATATACCTTTTGGTGTGAAAACCGTATGACGGAATCGGGACTTAACAGGTATTACTGCGACGGAAAGGACGGTTTCGGTCGGGGTGCGGCAGAATATCTGTGCAAGCGATGCGGACTGGATAAGCCTAACGAGGCTGATATTGAGGAGTATTCAAAATGTCTTATGTCATTTTGCGAAAGCGGCTGGGACTGTACGAGCCGTTTTGATATGAGGGCGCACGAATTTAACGCGCTTGACTTAAATTCCCTGCTTTACGGTATGGAAAAGAATATGGAGTATTTCTCAGAGGTTCTTAAAAACGGTAAAAGTGGCGTTTGGCTTGCGCGCGCTGAAAAAAGAAAGCTTTTGATGAATAGTCTGATGTGGAGTGAGGATAACAGCGCCTTTTATGATTATGATTTTAAAAGGCAGAAAATATCCGACTTATTTTCCGCTGCTTCGTTTTACCCTTTGGCATTCGGTCTTGCAACAAAAGAACAGGCAGAAAAAACCGTTGCCTGCTTGCCGAAAATAGAAATGCTTTACGGAACCGCCGGATGTGAGAAAAGGAACGATAACAGGAATCTGCAATGGGATTATCCGAACGGTTGGGGCTGTCTTCAGTATATTGTAATAAAAGGTCTTTTGAATTACGGCTACAAAAGCGATGCCCTTCGTATCGCAGGTAAATATGCTTCGCTTGTTGAAAGTAACTTTGAAAAAACAGGAACACTTTGGGAAAAGTATAATGTTGTTACGGGCGGAGTTTCCACCGCAGCAGAATACGAAACGCCCACCATGATAGGCTGGAGCGCGGGCATATATCTTTATGTACTTAAACTATGTTTATCAGAATGAGAACACCGTCAAAGAGTACAGAAGTGAATTTCTGAGGAATATAAGCGGTGTATACGAATGTAATAAAGATTATGTAAGTAATATTTTTGTTTTCAAGAGAGTGTAAAATTGTACTGCTCAAGAGTTTTGATTGGAAGTATAAGACCAAGAAAATATTATGTGTCATTTGAGTACATAATATATTTATAACTATAAATCATTAAGGGTGTGTCATCGATGAAAGAACTTAAAAAGCCGTTTATAGGCGTTGCCTATTATCCGGAGGATTGGCCGGAAAGCGAAATGGATTACGATATTGCCAAAATGAAAGAGTTAGGCATAAGCGTTGCGCGTATCGGCGAGTTTGCGTGGAAGAAAATGGAGCCGGAGGAGGGCGTTTTCAACTTTGACTGGCTGCATAAGGTTGTGGATAAGCTGGGTGAAGCAGGTATTCGTGTGATTATGGGCACACCCACCGCTGTTCCGCCGAAATGGCTTAGCTCGCTTGACCCTACAATGCTGCGGGAGGATGCCTGCGGTCATCAGTATGCGCACGGCGGCAGACGGGACGCCTGCTCAAACAATCCGACATATCTTGCACACTGCGACAGAATTGTAAAAAAGCTTGCACAGGAATTCGGCGATGATGAGAATATCGTCGGTTGGCAGATTGATAATGAAATTTATCTGCAAAGCTGTCATTGCCGCCATTGCGACAATCAGTTCCGCCGCTATTTAAAGAAGAAATACGGCACAATTGAGGAGCTGAACAGCCGCTGGAATTTAAATCTTTTCAGTCAGGCATATGCAAGCTTTGATGAGATTGACACGCCGCGAATCGGCTGGTTTAACCCGCATTACCTGATGGAGTATATGAATTTTGACGGCGATAATCAGATTGCATTTGTGGCCCGCCAGGCGGCAATTTTAAAGCAGTATGTAAAAGCGCCAATCGGCACCGATCAAATGCCAATCAATGGAATAAACTACCGCGAATTGCACCGTCCGCTGGATGTTATACAGTTCAATCATTATAATGTTCCCGGTAACCTTTGGGAAACAGGGCTGTGGATGGATTACTTACGCTGCTTAAAGGATACGCCGTTCTGGAATACCGAAACCGCTACCTGTTGGAACGGCTCCACTGCAATGCCCGGAAGTATTAAGCCTGACGGATTTTGCTATGTAAATACCTGGATGCCGATAGCGCTTGGCGGCGAGGCTAATATGTACTGGCTGTGGCGCACCCACTGGGCAGGACACGAGCTTATGCACGGCTCAGTTCTGGAAAGCAGCGGCAGACCGCAGTATAATATAGCGGAAGTTACAAAAGCGGCGGAGGATTTTAAAAAGGCGTCTGCCTTTGTGACAGGCACAAAGGTAGATACAAAAGCGGCACTGCACTTTACCGCACTAAATGACAAGCTTTATGCAAACCAGCCCATTGTTGAGGGATTTGTATATGACAGAGAGCTTAAAAATTATTTCTATAAACCGATGATAGACAGCGGCCTGCGCCCCGACGTTATAGACGCGGGAGCTGATATAGATAAATATAAGCTTATATTCTCGCCGCTTATGCCTATACTTGACGAGTACGGATTGCCCGAGCGTATAGCCGAATGGATTAAAAACGGCGGCGTATGGGTAACAGGTCCTATGACCGATATACGCACCGCAGACGGCACCAAATATACGGATAGACTGCACGGTATGCTTGAAAGCCTAACGCCTGCCTATTTGAACTGCTCTGTGCCCGATGCTGAAAAGCGTGTAAAAAGCGAATGGAAGGACGGCACGGAATTCGGCGGCAATATGTATTACGAGCTGTTCAAACCCGATAATAACGCAGATATTGCCAACGTGAAATTTGGCAGTAAATATATAGAGGGATTAAGCATTTTACAGCAATATAAGGTCGGCAAGGGTACGGTTATAATACTTGGTACTCTGCCCGATTATGACGATATGCGTAAGCTCATAACCTACGCCTGTAAGGAAGCGGAAATCCCATGCAACCGTACCGAGGGCAATTCAATAATGGTTACCGACCGTAAGGGTGAAAACAAAAAGGGCGTTATACTGGTTGATATATGCGGAAACGGCGGTATTTACCGCAACGATAAACCGCTTTGCGATATACTTACAGGCAATAAATATGACGGCGATATAAAAGTTGAGCCGTACGGCGTGCTTGTTTTAGAGGAGTAAATATTTATTTGTTTTTCCTGTTCTGCCGATGGAATGGGAAGGAAAAGTATTTAAAGGAATATGTTGACCTACGGCTGCGCTTTTAAAGGTACCGATTTAAAAGATTATTATAAAGATTCAGTGAAAAATATATTTGTGTGTATCTTAAAACCCCGCTGACTGAAACTAAAAATCAGTCAGTGGGGTTTAAAATATATAAAAATTGATAAAAAAGTTTTAAAAACTTAAGGTTACACATCAAAATTTGTTTTAATATAAGCAGAGTTTTGCATCACCTCTCAGCTTTTGGGTTTGGAGGTGAAAATATGCGTAATTATTTTGAATTTTTAATGAAACAATTTCTTACCTGCGGCAGAAGCTGCAATCCAAATAATAACCCTGTCTTTGATAAAATTGAAGAAAAACAGGTAAATTAGAATTCAGAAAGATACTGGACAAATTAGTTATTAATATAATTGAAAACAGCCTTGAAAACGAAATATTATTGCAGGCGCTTTTAGAATTAGCGCGGATAGTGCGAATTATAATTGTATTACATTTTTTATGTGGAATGAAGTTATCGGAAATAGCCTATCTTTTGAAAAGCTTAAATGACAAAGTGAAGTAATGGTAAATATATTACATTAACTTCACAAAGCCAAATAAGAGTGAATTTGTGGCCTTTCAGAGCGTATGCCATTTCGAAAAGCCGTTTTTTAATATATTTCACTGCCGGTTTTGCATAACAAAGCAGACAGATTGAAATCCCGTTTTGTCAAAGTGAACGCAACCTGCCTTGTTAAAAAATATGTTGCGGTCACTATCTGCAATTGGTTTAAGTTATCTTTTCAGCAGAGTAGGTGTTAAGTTGATCTCATCTGCCGGTATACGATGCAGCCCCATCAATTCCATTAACCGAAATATGCTTTTATCGGTCGTAGCCTCATAGGGCGACTTGTTGCCGAGCGATTCCCGGCGGATACTGTTTATGTTGTTCATCAGCACTGTAATATCCTCTTGCGTATACGGATTCAGCGTTTTGCCCTTCGGCAGAACATAGCGGATAAATTCGTGGTTTTTCTCAATCTGCGGCTTTTGCCGGGACGCCTGAGGGTCGCAATAAAACACTTTTGTCCTTTTCTTGCCGGCTTCGGTAGTTTCCAATTCTCTCGTATGCTTGAATTCACTGCCGTTGTCGGTAAGAATAACCGGAAATATTCTGCGAAATTCTTCAAGCCCTAACAGTCCCGTCAGCATATCAAACTGCTCCACCACCGTATCAGCCTTGCCGTCGCGCATTAAAAGCATCAGCATCATATTGGTATTGCAGAAATGAATGGTTAGAAGGCGTTTTCCCTGTTCACGACAGCCCTTGACCGTGTCCATTTGAATAACAGGTGTATCGGGGTGCTTTTCCATATATTTCAGGTAATCGTCATAGCCTCGGTTTTTACGAAACTCTTGATTCAAAAAGCCTTCGGAAGCTTCCTTTTTCTTTCTCCTCGGCTTGTAGGCAACCTTTCGTCTGAGGTCAATGTTTCCCACACTTAAAACACCTTGATCAATATAGCGATAAAGAGTTCTTTGTGAAATGCTGAGTTCCTCGCCGTGCTCCGACCATATATGGGTAAGTGGTTGTCCTTTTAGAATCAGCGGTGAAACCAATTCATCAAGCTTTTCGAGTTCTTCTCCACGAGTTTGTATTTTGCTTCGGGAATTAGAATATCTGCGCTTTGCCATTGCGTCCGCTTGCTGTGCAATATAGTATGCTCGGTCTGCTTTACACTTTCTGCGTCGAACGCAGGTGTTGCAAACATACGGCGGTTTCGAAAGAATGGAGCAGGGTGTATTGTTGTATCTTGAACAAAGCTCCCGGCAATCGTATTCTCGGCAAGCTACACACCGTTTGGAACATCCCATTTTACCGCATAAGCCTTTTGTTTTACATTCACCGGCAAAGCAGCAGTCTTTTCCGCACGGATGCTCTCCCGGAGCGACCGTTCTGTTAGCACGAATTTCTCTTGAGACGCTTCTCGGTGTTTTTCCGATTTTCTTTGCAATTTCGCTCAGTTTTAGTTTTTGGTAGATTCCACATTCAATACCTATCCTTTCGAATAATGTAAAACGATTCATATTTTCCTGCTTTCCGCAGACAGTAACCGATTGTATTTTACCATATCCGCCGCCAACCTTGACTGAACGCTGATAAAAATGCTGTTCAATTTTCATCGAAGGCGACGGAAACTCAGAAATATCTGTACTTTTCTCGCCTTCAAAGCCGGCATTGTAGCATTTTCATCAGCAACCCGTCAAGGTCAAGCCGACTTTGTCGGTGGCCGCTTCCTCAGGCTCTGAAAATCTTGAAATATCTCTATATATACCATACTCTTTTGTCAAAGTGAGCTTAGGGTTTTTCTCTTTTTTTACCTCAAAAATCGCAACTTCACTTTGGCAATTTAGGTTTATTCTAACTTAATTATTTATGGGCTATTTGGTGTCGGGTACAATAACATGAATATAGCACATCACGATTCGACCGAGAAATCAATAATATGATAAGAATTTCAAACTTTTAATAGGTACAAAAATGTTATGGCTGATTTAACGGTTGCGTATAATTGCCGCTATCGGCGAAATCACGTAAATTCTCAAAGTAAATGCAACAGTACGAAAAGGTTGCATTTATCATGAAAAATAAAGGATTTAAGTGTGAGAAAAAGCGGGGAAAACAGGCTAAAAAGCCTTAAAAGGGCAAAAAAGTGCAACCCAAACAAGCCCGAGAAACAAATTTCTCAGACTAACTGCAACAATAGATGCATTTACTATGAGAATAAAATTAAAGCTTTTTGAGCAATAACGGAGATTGAATTACATCGTTTGGAGAAATATAAGAAATGCCTAAAATTTGTGCTAATTCTACTGAATTGAAAAATGTAAACAAATCATAAGCACTTTTACCGCCGAATTGTTTTCGCTTTACAGCATTTATGTGCGAAAAAATCAAATTAACATCTTGTTGCGTAAAAGCATCGAAAGAATGTCCTGCCGGAACAATATCACGAAACAATGTGTGGTTTTTTTCGATTTCCGGCTTTTCGTTAGGTGAAGATGGCTCACAAAAGAACAAATTGGTTTCCCTGTTTCCAAATTCGTCATCTTCAAAAGCGGAAACAATACTGAATTCACCGCCGTTATCTGTAAGCAATACAGGAATAATATCACCGAAAGAAAAGTTGTTATCTTTTAGCTTCTTTTTTAATCCTTGAATTTTTTGTGCGGCTTCTGCAGCGGTCTTGTTTTCAAGGAGCAAAGCTATCATAAAATCACAATTAACAAAATGAACAGTCATAATAGTTTTGCCGCCTACTCGACCTATTACAGTGTCTAATTGAGCCAATGGCAAGGCATCGTTATCCTCCATAAAACCGATAAAATCTTGGTAGGTACGCCCTTTTTTCGCGCAAGCAGGTATATGTTCGGGTGCTGTTGTCTTTCTCGGCTTGAATTTTACGGCACGAGGCAAATCAATTCTTCCGATGGAATAATATTGCTTGTTAATGTGCCTGTATACAGTAGCGGTTGAAATCGGAAGATTATTTGCTTTAATAGCATGGTAAACATGTTGTCCCTGTTTGACTGCATTTGAAATAATCTGCTCGGTTTCATAAAAACTTTCTTTATTTAAGGGTATACCGCTCCGAGATTCTACCAAAGTTTCCTCGTAAGAGCTTTGAGCGGTTTTTGCAACATAAATTCGGCGAATATACGGACACTTCGCACGGCTTTTCATTTCACACCCATTACAAACAAACGGTGCTTTCAGAAGCTTCGGACAGTATTCTTCTGTTCGTGTATACCCGTTTGAATGAGATTGAGCGTGTGCTTTAACCTCTCGGGAAACGGTTGTTTGATTTTTACCAATCCGATTAGCTATCGCTTTGAATGTCATTCCTTTGGCTAAGCACTCTTGAATTTCTATTCTGTCATCAAGGGTTAAATGTTTGTTTTTGCTTATTGTCTGAGACCTCCTTTTCTCAGACTTAATGCTACCACAAAATCTTTCTCTCACTAAATGCAATCGTAAATTCTACTGTTGCATTTACTTTGAGAATTTACTCCGTAAAATTTTTTTGAAAAAAACGCAAAATTTTTTTGAAAAAAACGCAAAATTACTTGATTTTTCCTCAAAGCAGTGTTATAATTTTTACGCAAATTGCAATAGCAAGTTGAAACAAAATTAAAATAGCAGTGACTTTATGGTAGAAGACTATGGATTTACGGAGAGAGGGGCGTAGCCCCGAACGGAGGAAAACCACAGCGGCGCGACATTAGGCAGCGTAGATTTTATCTAATTCCTGCTCAAACAGCTCTTCTGGGGTGCGGTATCCGAGAATTTTCCTCGGTAATCCGTTTAT
>Ga0172378_10003348_pt1 | contig 15082 bp, 12 predicted proteins | sample GrowelOW332metaG_FD_119755 | JGI IMG/M metagenome (GOLD analysis project Ga0172378, IMG submission 119755) | Groundwater microbial communities from an aquifer near a municipal landfill in Southern Ontario, Canada - Pumphouse #3_1 metaG | ecosystem: Environmental > Aquatic > Deep subsurface >... | reverse complement strand
TAACCGACCAACCGGGCAATCGTGGCCGGCTTGGCGGTCCCGATGTCGGTCCCTGTCACTGCGATATGTCCGCCGGCCGCCCGGTGGATGCGATTGATGCATTTCAGCAACGTTGTCTTGCCGACGCCGTTCGGGCCCATGACCGCGACCACATCACCGGGCCCGGCAGCAAAGGTTATGTCGTCCTGTACCGCGGCGGAACCGTAACGGAACGATACACCCGCTACGTCTAGGATCACCGCCGAAACCTCCGCAGTAACAGATAGATGAACGCCGGTCCGCCCAACAGGGAGGTCAGCAGCCCGACCGGCAGAATCATCGGCCGTACGATGTCCATCGCTACGGCGTTGGCCACCACCATCAACAACATTCCGAGTAACAGTGACATGGGGACGAGGTAGCGGTGGTCATTGCCGATCAGCATCCGAGCCATGTGCGGCCCCAGCAGTCCGATGAACGCGATGATACCGAACTTGGCCACCAGAAAGGCGGCCAGCACAGAAGCCAATACCATACTGACGGTCAGGAAACGGTCGGTGTTGACCCCCAGGCCCTTGGCAACCTCATCGCCGGCCTCCATCGCGTTCATATTCCACCGCTGAACCATAAAATAAACAGTGATCAGCAGCACCACCAAGACGACGACCGCATCCCAACTCCAATTGGCGTACGCCACCGTCCCGAAGGTCCAGCTGACGATTTCGCTCAACTGCACCGAGTCCGCCAGATACTGCATGAGTGTCATCCCGGCCGAGAAAATCGCACTGATGGCAATGCCGGCCAGCACCATGGTTTCGGAAGAGATCTTGGTCGCTTTGGTGAGCAATAGAATTGCGCCGGTGGCGATCATCGAGAACGCGAACGCGCAAATCGGCGTGCAATAGGTCGACAAGAAGGTCCCTGCAAAGACCGCCCCGCCGTTGAACACGATGATCGACAGAGCCGCGCCGAAAGCTGCCGCCCCTGATACTCCCAGTGTGTACGGCGAGGCCAGGGGATTCTTCAGCACGCACTGCATGACGGTACCGGCCAGGGACAGCCCGGCGCCTACGGCCAGCGAGGCCACGATAATCGGCATGTCAATGTTCCACACATACCGGCCGATGATCGTGCTGCTGCTGAACGAGAAAAAGCCCTGAAAAATCTGGAACAGTGAGAAACGATCGTTCCGCCACCAGAGCATCAGGAAGATGCTGAGCACCAGCGTCAGCACGGTGGCTATCAGCAACCACCGCTTCTGCCGGGCACCGACCGCATATCCTTCTTCGGCCGCAGTGGCCGCTCCGCCTGTTTCGTAAATATCGTATTCCTCGTCCGTGCCGGTACCTCCGAAAAAAATCGGTAAGAGGTTTGTCCAGATGATCTCGCCCGATTTCACCAGTTCAGTTTGGTCAGGCCGAGACCCTGGTTAGCCACTACCGTGTCATAATTTATATTTGAATCGGGGAAGAACAGCGCCAGAATCTCGTTGGTCTTGTCCTCGACGTCATAGTTATAGACTGTAGGATCGAGCACCGAACCGATGTAGAATGCATTGATCAGTTCCATTTCCCAATTGGTACCGTAATACTTGTACACCAGCGTGGAATAGAGATTGCCGTCCTCTGCCGCCTTCACCTGACTGGCCAGGTCCTCCTGATCGGCCTCATAGGCGGTCCTACTGGCCGTGGCTGTCATCGCATCGATGAAGATATAGTCGATGCCTTTATCCCCCGCGATCTGCATAACGGTACTTTTGTCCGTCTGATAGGGATTGCCATTATTGCGATCCGACATGACGTTGACCGCATTGGTCAGATTGAAGGAAAGGTAGTTCCCGGTGGTCATATACAGGCCGCCCTTCATATAGTAGAACATGCCGCCGACATAGCAGTTGGCGGAGACCTTTGAGTCACTCTTGTAAGAACTGAGTTCGTCGGTGAGCTTCTCGATACCGCTGAGCAGTTCGTCCGCCCTTGTCTGTTTGCCCAGCACGTCGCCGACCAGTTTGATGTTCTCGGCAAACATGTCATCCTGGATTGTAATATCGCCGTCGGCTGCCACCGCTACTACGGCAATACCGGTAGCCGATTGCAGGGTGTTGAGCTCGTCTACGCTGGTAATCGAACTGAAGATCACGTCGGCGCCGGTCTCGATGATGGCCTTGGTGTTCTCTTCGCTGCCCACATTGGCCTTGTCGGCAATGTCATAAGCGATCCGGTAGGTGGCTTTGTAATAATTGGCGGGTACGGCACTGACATTGGCATCATAGTTGTCGATACCTACGATCATTTTCACGGCATCGGCGCCGAAATAGGACACCAAACGCACCGAACCGGCCGAGAGACAAACCACTGTATTGACACTGTCCGGCAGATCGACGGTACGGCCGCGGACATCGGTAACGGTGTCGAGGGACTCGTCACCGTTGTCGTTGTTACCCCGAGTATAAAGGACAGCCGCAGCAGCGGCAGCCACAATGATAATGACCGCGACAACCGCGATCAATTGTTTTTGCATTTTGTTCATACGAATTCCTATCCGGTTGGTTTCAGCCAGCAGAACTATCTCCATTATGATATTAATAATTGTTTTATTAGTAACAACAATTCTTTACTATTCTTTAAAAAGTAATATCTGAAAAGACTGCGAACGGCAGAAATGACCGACGGCCTGACGGTCGCTTGTTGTCTGCAACAAACTGCAAAATGAAGAAAAAAAGCGATACTGCTCAGAATGCCAACGTTGCGGAGCCGGGCCGACCGGGATCAGCTCCGGTGGCCGACCTTCTCGGCGTACGGCGTCTTTCTGGGCGCAATGACCGCCGTAACGACCTTCCTGTCGTGGATGCAACCGCTTAGGTCGGCCACCGCTTTCTCGGCAACGTCGGTCCGGACCTCGACGAACGACGAGGCGTTGCCGAGCCCGACCTTACCTACGTCATTCTCGCCGAGCCTCGCCCGGGAGCGGACGAAATCTGCCACCTGGGTCCGGTTGAGCCCGTCGTCCCGGCCGAGCCCGACCTGCAGCACCACGGTGGCCGGGCCCCGGCCGTCCCGGCGCTCCATCCGCGGCCGCCGCTCCCGGCGCTCAGGCCGGGGTTCGAGCGGCACCGGCTCATGCACGGCCTCGATCGGCTCCAGCTCTTCCGGGGAGGCTTTGCGTATGCGGCTCTCGGTGATCTCCTCGTAATCATACATGCGGTGCGTCTCCTGCCGGGTATACAGCGTGACCGCAACTCCTTCCTTTCCGGCCCGGCCGGTCCGGCCGATCCGGTGCAGGTATGTCTCCGGTTCCGACGGGGCGTCGAAATTGACCACCAGGTCGACGTCGTTCACGTCCAGACCCCGGGCGGCCACATCGGTGGCCAGCAGGACCAGGATACGGTTTTCGCGGAACTGGCGGATGACCCGCTCCCGCAGGGACTGGGGCATGTCCCCGTGGAGCATCCCGGTCTTGCGGTCGACGTGAAGCTCTTCGTAGAGCGTCTCGACCATGAGCTTGGTGGCGCAGAAGACGATGGCCTTGGGCGTGCCGTTGTTCAAGATCTGCTGCAGCACCTCCCGTTTCTCGTTCCGCATCACCGGCACGGCATACTGCCGGGTCAGACCGGTAACCGGTTCGTCCACGGAAACATCCGCTTTGACGGGGTCGCTAAGCTTCGATTCCGCCAGACGCTCGACGCCCTTGGTCATGGTGGCCGAGAACATCAGGGTCTGACGCGGTTTGGGCACAGCACCTATCAGGAAGTCCAGGTCTTCCTCGAAGCCCATGTCCAGCATCCGGTCGGCCTCATCGAGGACAACCGTTTTCACTTCATCGAGGATGAGAATGCCGCGTTCGGTCATGTCCCGCAGACGGCCGGGGGTGCCGACCACGATATCAACCCCCCGCCGGAGAGCTTCGGACTGCAGCCCGTAGCGGGCCCCGCCGTAAACGGCGGTGCTGACGTGGCCGGAGCCGCGGGCCAGCTTCTGCAGTTCGCCGTCGATCTGAATAGCGAGCTCCCTGGTCGGAGCGATGACCAGTGCGCTCGGCCGGCGCCCGCCGGCCGGAAGACGGCTCATCAGAATAAGCGCGTATGCACCGGTCTTGCCGGTGCCGGTCTGGGCGCGGGCGATCAGGTCCCGGCCGGCAATGCCGGCCGGAACAGCCTGTTCCTGGATCGGCGTAGGGGCGGCCCAGCCCATCGCCGCGGCGGAAGCGGTCAAACTCGCCGGGACGCCGATTTCCTCAAAGGTAGTCATATTTCTCCAAAAGACGGCCCGTCAGTGCAGACCGAACTATACGCCAGCGTAGCGTTCCTACTATTTATATGAAGAGGATAAGGGCCGGGCGGGATTCCCGAACCGGCTGGAAGATCATTCCTTGACGGTCTCTTCGGCGGACTGGATGCACTTGGTCAGCACCGTGTAGGCGTTGATCATGTCCGGTTCATCGACGATGAAGATTGTGTCGGTGTGGCAGCTGACGGTCTCCTCGATGTTGATGCCGGCATCCGAGAGGTTCGTGATCAGATAGGCAATGACGCCCGCGGTATCCACGATCTTCTCCGGGGACTTGACAACGATCTCCACCAGGTTCTCCCGTACTTTGATGATGTTGAAGCGGCCGACGGTATCCATGATCCGTTCCTTGAGCGTACGGTCGGCAATGATGGTGACCGCTGAGGCGGACTGCACGCACTGCATGATCGAGTTCTCGTTCCACAGGTCCTTGAACAGGTTGTCCATCTTGTGCAGGACGGTCCAGTCGTTCTTGGCAGTGACGATGCAGGTCTTGGTGCGCATCTCGAGCCGGCTGTCCTTGAGGATGCCGAGGATGCTCATCTCATGGTCGGTGGTAACGTTGAGCTTCGAAGCATAGCGCCGGCAGGCGATCATGACCGCCTCTTCGTTACCGACCTCCAGGTCCTTCATGATCAGCCGGGCCAGGGATGAATAGTTGACCAGCCCCTTGGCAACACAGTCCTTGACGCTGGGGTGGGCGTCGATGTAGACCCGCGTCCGTTCTGCCAGACTTTCTTTTGAGATGCTCTCTGCCATGAAAAGGTCATGCGCATGAAAGTATTTATGTCCTATATCGGACAAAAGGTTGGAAAAGGTTTGATTAAGAGATTTGATTGTCGCAGAAAGGCTCACTGCAGAGCTTCGGTGAACACTTTCATGTAATCGTCCTTCTGCTCCGCACTGAAAATCAGCGGCGGGATGATACGGATAGTTTTTCCGTGGCAGACGTTGGTAAGCACCCCGTGGGCGATCATGTAGTCGCGGATCGCAACAGCCTTCTCAGGCGTGTCGATCTCGGCACCCAGCAGGAAGCCGCGGCCGCGGACGTCCACGATATGGCTGTTTTCCTGCTTCAGTTTCTGCAGGTCATCGACCCAGTTCTTGCCGACCTTGTTCACATTGTCCAGTATGTGGTGGCGGCTGATTATGTCGATGACCGCGCAACCGGATGCAGTGACCAGCGGGTTGCCGCCGAAGGTGGTGCCGTGGGTGCCCGGGGTCATAACGGCGGCGATTTCGTCGGTGGTCATGACCGCACCGATCGGCATGCCGGCACCCAGGCCTTTGGCGGTGGTAATAATGTCCGGGACGATGCCGAAGTGGTCCATGCAGAACCATTTGCCGGTGCGGCCCATACCGGTCTGCACTTCATCGACGACCATCAGCACGCCGAGGTCGGTGCAGAGGTCACGGACACCTTTCAGGAACTCCTCGCTGGCGGGAACAACTCCGCCCTCGCCCTGAATCCCTTCGATCATAAGCGCTGCGGTGTCGCGGTCGATCAGACTCTTGACGGATTCCAGATCGTTGTACGTGTAATAATGGTAGACATTGCTGATCAGCGGCTCGAAGGACGCCTGGTACTTGGTCTGCCCGGTAGCACCCAATGCGGCAGAGGTGCGGCCGTGGAAGCCGTTCAGCGCGGCCAGGACCTTGTGGCGTTTGGTGTAGCGCACAGCGGTCTTCAGCGCACCCTCGTTGGCCTCGGCACCGCTGTTCACGAACAGGGTGCGGGTGATGGGATCGGGAGTGATGGTGTTCAGACGCTGGGCCAGTTTGGCCTGCTCCTCGACGTAGTACAGGTTCGAAACATGCACCAGTTTCGTCAGCTGGTCCTGCATCGCCTTGACCCACTCGGGATAGGCATAGCCGAGACAGTTGACGGCAATGCCGGCGACCGCGTCCAGATATTTTTTGCCGGCGGCATCAAAGAGATAACACCCCTCGCCGCGGACGAACGCCAGATCCAGACGTCCGTAGTTCTGGAAGAGGTACTTGCTGCTCAAATCTTTGACTGTATCGAAATCCATAGGCTCACTTCACGATTAGGGTGCCCCGCAGGGCGCCTTTGACGGCATCGACGACGATGCTGTCGGGACTGCGGCCGTTTACCATACGGACGGCCTCCGCACCGGCTTCCAAAGCTTTCCGGCAGGCCTCCACCTTCGGTACCATACCGCCGGAGATGGTGCCGTCGGCGATCAGAGGGTCGATATCCTCCAGAGTGATCCGGTCGAGCTTCGATGCCGGGTCCCTGACATCCGTCAGGATGCCTGGGACATCGGTGACTGCAATCATCTCACGGCAGTGCAGACCGGCGGCAAGACCGGCGGCCATGGTATCGGCGTTGACGTTAAGATGCTGCATGCCCTCCGCCCCGATCGGATAGACAACCGGGACGATCTGCTGGGCCAGCAGTTCGGTGAACAGGTCGGTGTCGACCTTGATGACCTCGCCGACCAGTCCCAGGTCCACGGTGACGGGCTTTCCATCGACCACGGTCTGATAGGGCGGCTTCCGCCGGCACTCGCTACAGAAGTAGCCGGGCAATCCGACCGCACGGACGCCTGCCTGTTCGAGGGCGGCGACCACACTGCTGTTGATCTGCCGGAGCACCCCCTCCGCCACTTCCAGACCCGCCGCATCCGTGATGCGAACACCGGCGACCTTCTGCGGTTTCAGGCCTTTCTCTTTCATGGCGGCGCTGATCTCGGGACCGCCGCCATGGACCAGGACGATCTGCGTTCCGCCCTGCTGCAGGACGGCGACCTCGCCGGCCAATTTAGCCAGGCCCGCGGCGCCGTCCAATGCATTGCCGCCGAATTTGATCAGATAGATGTCAGACATGCGGCCGCACTCAGGTGGTGTATTCGGCATTGATGCGCACATAGTCGTAGGTGAGGTCGCAGCCCCAGCCGGTCGATGACTCGTTGCCCACACCCAGATCGATCTGCAGGATGACCTCTTTGTTGTCCATCGCCATGCGGACGACCTCGACTGAGCGCTCTTCCTGAAAGACCGGCGATCCGGAGTCCAGGATCGGAACCTCCATGTCGCCTCCCTTGATGGTCAGATGGACATCGTTCAGACTGAACTTGCAGCCGCTGTTGCCCAGGGCCATCATGACACGTCCGTAGTTCGGGTCGGAGCCGAAGATGGCGGTCTTGACCAGCGGGGAGTTGATGATCTTCTTGACCGCCAGCACTGCGTCGTCGTGGGTCGCCGCACCGGTTACCTCGACAGTGATGAGCTTGGTGGCGCCTTCACCGTCCATGGCGATGGTCTTGGCGATTTTCGTTGTGACCATGCGCAGGGCGTCAATGAAGGCAGGGTCGTCGTCAGCGGGCTTGCCGCCGGCCATACCGTTTGCCATCATAACGCAGGTATCGTTGGTGGACTGGTCACCGTCGACGGATACCATGTTCATACTGTCGTCGAGTATCTGCTGGAAAGTGTCTTTGAACTTGGGGGTCAGCACCGCGTCGGTGGTGATTATGCTCAGGGTGGTACCATGCAGGACCTTCAGATGCGGCGAGATCATTCCGCTGCCCTTTGAGATCATGGAGAGATAGACCAGGGTGCCGTCGCCGAGACGGACACGCACCGCGCACTCCTTTTTGATCGTATCGGTGGTCATGATGGCTTCGCACATGAGCGCATCGGCCTCGCGGCCCTGGCTCAGTTCCTTGGCGGCCTTGCTGATCCCGTACTGGATCTTGTGCATGTCCATGAAACGGCCAATCAGGCCGGTGGACATGACACCCACCTCTTTCGGATCGATGCTGAGCTCTGCTGCGACCGCGCGCTGCATGGCCTCTGCGTCTTCGTACCCGCGACGGCCGGTGAGAGCGTTCGCGTTGCCGCTGTTCACGACGACCGCCGACAGTTTCGGCGAGTTGTCGTTCATCATCAGCTGCACCGGAGCGGCCTTGACCGCGTTCGAGGTGAACGCCTCGAACGCCGTGGCCGGCACCTCTGAGTACAGCAGACCGAGGTCGAGCGAGCGGTATTTGACCCCGCTGTGGACACCGACGGCCTTGAAGCCCTGGGGGGTTGTGATGCCCCCGTCAATGAATTCTACCATGTGATTCACACTCCCATGCCGGGGTAATCCAGCCCGGCTCCCTCGTCCAGACCCAGCATGAGATTCATGTTCTGAACCGCCTGCCCGGCGGCACCCTTTACAAGGTTGTCGAGGACACCGAAGGCGACCACCCGGTCACCGATTACCTTGGAGCCCACCTGCGCATGGTTGGAACCGACCACGGCGCGGATTGAGGGCTCGCTGACGTAATGTACGAACTTTTCTTTACCGTAGACCTGCCGGAAGACCGCCGCAACGGTTTCGTCATCGGCCTCATCCTTCAGGCGGAAGTAACAGGAAGAGAGAATCCCGCGGACGATCGGGACCAGATGCGGCACGAACACCACTTTCGGCCGGGTGCCGGCGAACATGCCCACAGCCATCTCGATCTCCGGAGTGTGGCGGTGCTTCCCAACACTGTACGGGATGACACTGGCCCCGCAGGTCGGATGATGCAGGCGTGGAGTCGGGACCATGCCCGCGCCAGAAGTGCCGCTTTTGCCGTCCACGATAACGTCGGGATAGACCAGGCCGGACTTCAGCAGCGGCGCACAGGCCAGGATGGCCGACGTGGCATAACAGCCAGGATTGGCAACCAAGTCTGCACCGCGGATCTTGCCGCGGAAGAACTCCGGCAGACCGTAGACCGCCTCGGCAAGATGTTCGGGGTCGGTATGCTCCTTGCCGTACCATTTGGTGTACAGTGCCGGGTCCTTAAGACGATAGTCGCCCGAGAGGTCGATGCACTTGATGCCGCGCTCGCGCAGAGCGGGGACCTCGTTCATGGCCACGCCGTACGGGGTGGCCACGAACACCAGGTCCAGGTCTGGAGTCTCGTCGATCTTCGCCGTGAACTTGAGATCGGTGTAGCCCTGCAGAAAGGTGTGTACTGAAACGACGCTCTTGCCCGCATTATTCCGCGAAGTCAGGGCCGTCAGTTCCACGTCCGGATGACGACATAGGATGCGCGATAGTTCGCTACCGGTGTAACCGGTCCCGCCGATGATGCCCACTCTGTAGGTCATGACAATCTCCTTTCGGTGTGAGACTGCTTCAACTTCCATGCAGATTAAAAAGCTATTGTGCAATTTCAGACATAAAATGTCGTAACCGTCAGTGACAGCAACAGCTGTGACGATTTTGCTACTCAGAGTAGATTTGTTAACAGATTCCCGCCGACCCCGACCGGAGGGGAAGCCAGCGGCAGACGGGAACCGCAGCCGCGGAGACCGACGAGCACTTGTTATGAGGGGTCGGTCTAATAATGGACACTGCCTGTTCGGCGTTTGTTACAATCTCTCTCCCGCGCGCCCGCCCGTGACTGAGAACGGTTTATATGATGGGACGCTATCGGCTTCTGCAATGGCAACTAAAACAACAAAAAAAAGCGCGAAACGCGAAAAGGTCGTACTGGCCTATTCCGGCGGCCTTGACACCTCGGTGGACATCCATTGGCTGAAGGACAAGTACAACCTCGACGTCATTGCTGTCGCCCTCAACGTCGGCCAGCCGCCCTCTGAGGACGATATCGTGGCCCGTGCGCTCCGCAACGGGGCTGTCAAGGCCGAGTTCGTCGACGTCCGCAAGGATTTCGTTGAGAACTACATATGGCCCGAGGTCAAGGCAAACGGCCTCTATCAGGACATCTACCCTCTGAGCACCGCTATCGCCCGGCCGGTCATGGCCAAGAAGCTGGTCGAAATCGCTCACCGCGAAGGCGCCAAGTACATCGCTCACGGCTCCACTGGCAAAGGCAATGACCAGGTCCGCTTCGACGCAGGCATCGTCGCCCAGGACCCCGAACTGAAGATTATCGCGCCGCAGCGCGAGTGGGTCGTCAGCCGGGATGAGGAGATCGACTACGCCGCCGCCCACGGCATCGAGATCAAAGCAAAGAAGAACAGCCCGTACTCCCGGGACGAAAATCTCTGGGGCGCCTCCTGCGAGTGCGGCCTGCTGGAAGACGCCTGGAATGAACCGCCTGCAGGAGTTTGGATCCTTACAGTCGATCCGACAAAGGCCCCGGACACCCCGGCCTATGTCGAGATCGGCTTCGAGAAAGGCGTGCCAGTCAGTCTTAACGGTAAGAAGATGGACGGCGTAGCACTCATCGAAAAGCTCGACGAGATCGCAGGCGAGAACGGCGTCGGCCGTATCGACCATGTCGAAGACCGCCTCGTCGGCATTAAGAGCCGCGAGACCTACGAATGCCCTGCCGCGACCGTCATCATCTCCGCCCACCGCTCCCTGGAGGCCATGACTCTCCAGCGGGACGTCATCGAGTTCAAGCGGATCATGGAGCAGAAGTTCTGCCAGCTGGTCTACGACGGCCAATGGTTCGGCGGTCTCCGCGAGCCCGTCAACGCATTCATCGACTCGACCCAGCAGTTCGTCACCGGCACCATCCGCATGAAACTATACAAGGGCAGCTGCACCTGCGTCGGCCGCAAGTCCCCGCACTCGCTGTACGACACCGGCCTCGCCACCTATTCGAAGGGCGACACCTTCGACCACAAGGCCGCTATGGGCTTTATTTACGTCTGGGGTCTCCCGGACCAGACCGCCGCACGTGCCCACGTCGTGCCGGCCAAGTGTACCAAAAAGACCGCTAAGACTTCCGCCAAGAAAACGGCGACCAAGAAGAGCAAGAAGCAGTGATCCGATGGCTGGCAAGGCGCTCTGGTCGGGCCGGTTCGCAGCCGGTATGGACGACAGTACGCTGAAGTTCACCTCCTCGCTGGACGTGGACGCGGCCCTGGCGTTCTACGACGTCATGGGCTCGCTGGCCCATGTGCGGATGCTTAAGACGTGTGCGGTCATTCCGGCCGCCGACGCAGACCTCATTGCCAAAGGTCTCCGGTCCCTGGCCAAACAGCTGAGGGACGGTACGTTCGAGATGGACGAGACGCTGGAGGACATCCACACCAACATAGAGGTCAAACTTACCGCGATGATTGGGCCTGCCGGCGGCAAACTCCATACCGGCCGGAGCCGGAACGACCAGGTCGCCACCGACTTCAAGATGTACCTGCGGGATGCCGCCCTGAACGCCGTCGAGGCAATCGACCGGCTGATCGCAGCTCTTCAGAATGTCGCCAAGACCAACCGCGACACTATTCTGCCTGGCTATACCCATATGCAGCATGCCCAGCCGGTGACGCTTGCCCAGCACATGCTGGCCCACGCCTTCCGGCTCGGCCGGGACGCCGACCGCTTCCTGGACGCCTACGAGCGGCTGAACAAGTGCCCTCTGGGCGCGGCCGCTCTCGCCGGCACCACCTATCACATCGACCGCAAGATGACCTCCGACCTGCTGGGCTTCCGCGACCCCACCGAGAACTCGATGGATTCCGTAGCCTCCCGGGACTACGCGACCGAACTTGCCTTCGACGCCGCCATGACAGCCGTCAGCCTGTCTTCGCTCTGCGAAGAGCTCATCCTCTGGTCCTCGCAGGAGTTCCGGTTCATTGAAATGGACGACAGGTACAGCACCGGTTCTTCGATCATGCCGCAGAAGAAGAATCCGGATATCGCCGAGCTTACCCGCGGCAAGACCGGCGGGGTCATCGGCGCCGTCGTCTCCATGCTCGTCATGACCAAGGGGCTCCCGCTCTCGTACAACCGGGACCTGCAGGAGGACAAACGGCCGGTTATGGACGCGCTGACCACCATGACCGACTGTGCCAACATGATGGCCAAGGTCGTTTCCACCATTAAGGTCGACGAGAGTCATATGTTCGAGGCCACCAACGCCGGCTTCATCAACGCCACCGACCTGGCCGACTATCTGGTCACCAAGGGCGTCCCCTTCCGGGAGGCCCACGGGATTGTCGGCGAGACGGTGCGGTTCTGCATCGCCAACAAAGTGACCCTGGACAGCCTGACACTCGACCAGTTCCGGAAGTTCTCGCCGCTCATTGACGAGGACGTCTTCACCGCCATCGCGGTCAAGAACTGTGTTGACCGGCGCGACTCATACGGCGGCACCTCGCCCGCCTCCACCGACGTGGAACTCACCCTTTCGCTGAGCGACCTTGTTCGGCGGGAAGAGGACGTGCGGGTCAAGGATCAGCTTGTCAAAGGCTGCTGGGAGAAACTGTTCCGTGAATAAAGTTCCGGCTTGGCCGGTCGGAACTTTTCTGGCAGTATGATCAAAAAACGGTCGACGCCCCCAAGGACGCCGACCAAAAGCGTTTTTCAGAGCTTTGCGAAGGCCTGGTCCAGGTCCGCGATGAGATCGTTTATGTTCTCGGTCCCGATCGACAGACGGATGGTGGTCGGATTGATATGGACTGCTGACAGTTCCGCATCGGACAACTGGGAGTGGGTGGTCGAGGCCGGATGGATGACCAGCGACTTCACGTCGGCCACGTTCGCCAGCAGCGAGAACAGCTTGAGGCTCTCGCTGAACTTCTGGGCATCGGCCTTGGTTCCTTTGACATCGAAGGTAAAGATCGAGCCGCCGCCGTACGGGAAGTACTTCTCGTACAGCATATGAGTGGGGTTGTCCGGCAGGGACGGATGGCTGACACTGGCCACCTTCGGGTGCTTGCTCAGATACCGGACAATCTGCAGCGCGTTGGAGACCTGGCGGTCGACACGGAGCGACAGGGTTTCCAGACTGACTAGAAGAACGAAGGCGTTTACCGGTGAGATGCACGCGCCAGTGTCCCGGAGCATAATAGCCCGGATCCAGGTGGTGACGGGAGCCGGAGCTGTGTCCTTTGCAAAGATAAGGCCGTGGTAACTGGGGTCGGGCTCGCTGAACTGGGGGAACTTCTTGGCCCCGATCCAGTCGAACTTGCCGTTCTCGACGATGATGCCGCCGAGGACGATACCGTGGCCGCCGATGAATTTGGTCGCGGACTCGACATCGATGTCCGCCCCGTGCTCCAGCGGCCGAAACAGATACGGGGTACCGAAGGTATTGTCGATGACCAGCGGCAGGTGGTGCCTGTGCGCGATCTCTGCGATGGCCTCCACGTCGGTGATGTCGGCATTCGGGTTGCCGAAGGTCTCGGCGTACAGCAGTTTCGTGTTCGGCTGGATGGCCTTCTCGAAGTTCTGCGGGTCGATCGGGTCCACCCAGGTGGTCTTGATACCGTAATGTTCGGGGAAGGTATGCTCGAACAGGTTGAAAGTTCCGCCGTAGACATTACTGGCGGAGACGATGTGGTCTCCGGACCGGGCGAGCGCGGTCACGGCGTAGGTGACCGCGGCTGCGCCTGAGGCGACGGCCAAAGCGCCGGTGCCGCCCTCGAGCGCGGCGATACGCTGTTCGAACGCGGCCTGGGTGTCGTTTGTCAGCCGGCCGTAGATGTCGCCGGGCTTCTTCAGCGCGAACCGGTCGGCCGCGTCCTTGCAGTTCTTGAACACATACGAAGTGGACAGATAGATCGGCACCGCACGGGCGCCGGTCGCCGGGTCGGGTTCTTCCTGACCGGCATGGACCTGCACGGTCTCGAACCGGTAGTTGTTCTGATTGTACCTGCCGGTCGGCACGTCGCGTTTATCCGCGATCCGGCCGACCTCCTGTGCTGCTTGCTTTGCCGTCATTGCTTCTCATCTCTCGGTGTTCAACGCACCGCTCAGCCGTTCTAGGCGACCTGCCTGCATATCATTCGCTGTTGATAACATGCAAATAGGATTTTTTTAAAGAAATTTTGGATTTAACTGTCTCAGTTAAAGTCGGAATTGTCGTTCTCGGCGAGACTGTACTTGATCCCGGCATCGTCCAGGAACTTAGCCACCGTGTCGCCGATCTTGCCAAGGTCGACCGTCTTGCTGTAACTTTTGAGATAGAATTCCTTACGGTCGAGCGGAAAGACGATCCGAATCCTGCCTTTGCGGACGTAACCTTCCGGCTTCCGGTTCTGGGCCAGATCCTCGACATTGAGCTGGATCAGCATCTCCAGAATCTCTTCTTCTTCCGGCAGCTGATCAACCATGGTCAGCGCAGTTTTGAGAATATCTGGGAAAACGGGGGCGAGGTCTTTGTAATCGGACTTGCCCTTAAGGATGAAATGAACACTGGAGACCTTCATTGTCCGTCCAATCCGCATGGTCGTATTTAACCTGTTCATCGGTGCAGCCTGTAGTCGCGCGCGTCTGATGCGACTTATATAGGTGAATAACATGGAGTCGGTCACATGAGAACTGCACTTACTGTGGCAGGTTCGGACTCGGTCGGCGGCGCCGGTATTCAGACAGACATCAAGGCCATGGCCTCCGTCGGCGTCCATGCTGTCACTGTCATCACGGCCGTCACCGCGCAGAACACCTGCAAGGTAAGCCGTATCTTCCCGATGCCGGCCGACATGGTCCAGGCTCAGCTCGACGCGGTTCTGAGCGACTGCAACATCCGCGCTGTCAAGACCGGCATGCTGTACTCGGCCGAGATCGTCAACGTCGTTACCGATGCACTTGAGGACCGTCAGGTATCGCTCATCGTGGACCCGGTCATGGTCGCCACTGTCGGCGACAGCCTCTGCGACGCCACTTACGTGCGGGCATTGAGAGAGAAACTTCTGCCGATCTGCGAGCTCATCACCCCGAATCTCTATGAGGCTGAAGTGCTTTCGAACATGAAGATCCGCTCGGAAAACGACGTCTCCTATGCCTGCGAAGTCATGGGCAAGGAAGGCACGTCCGTCCTGCTCAAAGGCGGGCACATGGACACCCGTGAGGTCATCGACTACCTTTACCTATCCTCCGAAATCATGCGGATACG
>Ga0172378_10003344_pt1 | contig 15087 bp, 17 predicted proteins | sample GrowelOW332metaG_FD_119755 | JGI IMG/M metagenome (GOLD analysis project Ga0172378, IMG submission 119755) | Groundwater microbial communities from an aquifer near a municipal landfill in Southern Ontario, Canada - Pumphouse #3_1 metaG | ecosystem: Environmental > Aquatic > Deep subsurface >... | reverse complement strand
CGCAAACGCAAAAGGGTGCCCGACTGCGAGAGGTACATCTCGAGCAGGCTCGAAAGAGGGAGTTAGTGACCCGGCGTCTCGGTGCGGATCGGACGTCGCTTAATGGATAAAAGCTACCCTGGGGATAACAGGCTGATCGATCCCAAGAGTTCACTTCGACGGGTCGGTTTGGCACCTCGATGTCGGCTCATCGCATCCTGGAGGGGCATCGCCTTCCAAGGGTTTGGCTGTTCGCCTATTAAAGCGGTACGCGAGCTGGGTTCAAAACGTCGTGAGACAGTTTGGTCCCTATCTGTCGTGGGCGCAGGAGGCCTGCGGGAATTCCCCCTTAGTACGCAAGGACCAGGGGGAACATGGCTACGGTGGTCGGGTTGTCGCGCCAGCGGCATCGCCCGGAAGCCGCCCATGGTCCGGATAAACGCTGAGAGCATCTAAGCGTGAAGCCGTTCCCTACAATAGGCCTCCCATCCCGAAAGGGGGTAAGGGCACGGGTAAGTCACCCGTTTGATGGACGATCGGTGCAGGCTGGGCAACCAGCAGAGCCAGATCGCACCAATAGCCCGAGGACTCCGTCCTTTCCATTCTCTGAATGGAGGCGGTCCTTGACCTTTCGGTTCGATTATAAGCGCAGTTTCTTCTCTCTTTAGGCTAATAAGGACAATGGCATTCGGTTTTCAGAGGACATGCTCCCATGCACGGTCCCATCGGCGGCGGCGATAGCCAGGCGGACACACCCGATCCCTTACCGAACTCGGAAGTTAAGCGCCTCGGCGGCGACAATACCCTCGCGGGAAGATAGCTAGCTGCCGCTTTTTTTGTGGAAAAAGGTACCTATTACTTTACAGGATAGGACTGAATAATAACTGATTCTTCGTTTGAATCAGTTTTTTTATTTTCTGCTCTATTTTTTGGCTATACGGACATAAATTTGTTAAAATCTATTATATGGAAAAGAAAATCGTTTTTGCCTTCGATTTTGATGGCACCTTAGCTTCATCATTTATGCTTGAGGACTACTGCATGGCTAAAGCCTGTCAGGAAGCCGGTTTTCCTTTAGTCAATGAAGAAACTGTTCATCAGTTTTATGGTCCTACTGAAGATGGAATCATCCGGAAGATTGTTGGTGATGCTAAGTTCAGCATTGCTTGGGAATGTTTTAAAACTATTTATACTGAAAAATCAAAAGATCTGAAAGCTTTTGATGGTTTACATTCTCTGTTACAATCTCTTAATAAAGAAACCAAGATTGCGCTTTTGACTGGAAGAAGCCGTTTGACACTGGATATTTCCCTTAAGGATATAGGATTAGACGACTGTTTTCCGGCCATCTATACTGGAAGTCCTTTTGGTTCCAATAAAGAAGCTTCCATGCTTTCTTTAATCCATGATTTCCATATTCAGAAAAAGGATGTAGTTTATATCGGAGACACTCTCGAAGATATTAAGATGATGAAAAATATCTCTGTCGATATTATTTCTGCCGGGTATTCGCATGACCTTCTTTATCAGGGTCAGCTCGAAGAACTTAATCCGGGAAATTGTGTAAATACAATTTCTCAGTTGGCTGACAAAATCCAAGATATACGCTGAAAATAAACTATTAGGTTCTTTTAAAGAAACTATCATAGCTGGAGTGGAGAAAAACTATGAGCGATAACAATAATAATGTCGTGTTCGATGAAGAAAAAGCCAGCCTCCAGGCTGTAAAGGAAGAAGTCTCTAATATTGAAGCTAACGAAACCGAAGAAATTCTCACTGTCAATGAGGAAATTCTTCCGGAACTGCTTCATAAGGCTTTGATTATCAATGATAAAAGTCAGATTATTCAGCTTGCTGATGATAATTCTGATGTTTCCTTGGCTGAGGCTCTTAATGATTTGACCAATAACGAAGTTAATATCTTCTTTTCTATGGTCAATGATTTTAATGTTCTAGGAAATATTTTCTCTTATCTTTCGGTTGAAGAAAGAGTTTATCTGACCGAGAATCTTCCTCGGAAGACCATAGTCTTAGTCTTAGATGCGGTTGTCGATGATGATCTTGCGGATTTTGTTGAAGATCTTACTAAGTCCTTGAGAGAAAAGGTGATTAATTATCTTTCTCCTAAGAGACGGAAGATTATTAATGAACTGGCCCGTTATAGCGATGATACCATCGGTTCCATTATGACTACCGAATATCTTACGGTTAGGAGCGGAACCATCATCAAAGATATTTTTGCTACCATTAAGAAGATTGGAAAAACTTTGGAAACTGTCCGAATTTTCTTTATTGTCGATAATAAAGGAAATAATGTCCTTTTAGGAACGGAATCTTTGGAAGATCTGATGTTTGAGGATGTCAATCAGGTCATTGACGAGGTTATGTCGACTGACTATCCTTTCATTTCTCCAATTGCTGATAAGGAAGAAGCTATTCCTATCTGCCGAAAATTTGATTTGCCGGTTCTTCCGGTTGTTTCCAAAAATGGTGAAATTCTTGGAATTATCACCTTTGACGATGTCATGGATGTTATTGAAGAAGAAAATACAGAGGATGTTTACAAATCCGGTGCCGTTTCACCGACGGATAAGCCTTATTTGGAAACAAAAGCCTATCGTATGGCTCTGTCTTATGTGGTCTGGCTGATTATTCTTCTTGTTATCAATACCTTTACCAGTGTCATTATCTCTAACTTTGAGACCGCACTTCTGACACTGCCGGTTCTTATTTCCTTTTTGCCAATGCTTAATGATACAGGCGGCAACAGCGGAGACCAGACGACTTCAACTGTCACCCGTGCTTTATCAACCGGTGAAATTACTGTGAAGGATTATTGGAAGGTGGCCAGCCGTGAAATTATGGCTGGCTTCCTGACAGCCTTAATTGTCTGCTGCTTTAATTTTGGATGGACAATTGCTGAATTGAATCTTCATTTAGTTAATACTGATGCAAACACCATTATTTCGGCTTTCGGAAGTCTTCAGAAAGGCTATGTGATTATTTCCATGGTTGTTTCCGTTGCTATTTTCTTTGCTGTCTTTGTCTCCAAAATTCTTGGTGCCAATCTCCCAATGCTGGCTAAACTATGCCATATCGATCCGGCTATTATGTCAGGACCGTTAATTGCTTCTTTGATGGATATTCTTACTCTTCTGATTTATTTCACCATCTCCATGCTGGTTATTGATGCTTTTAATCCGGGCTTGATTGAGATTACCTCAAATATGGTCATGCCTGTGTTAGGAATTTAGGGAGGAAATCATTATGAATAAAAAAGTAAATGATGAACTTATCAACGAAATTCCTTCTTCTGAAGTTGAAGAAATCAGACCAGACCCTAGTCAAAAGGCCAAAATCAGTCACCCTTTGAATCCGGAGTTTCTCCGGACGGTAATTAAAAACCATAACACCAATGTCCTGAATACCATGGTTAATGACTATGACCCACATAACGTCAGCCAAGCCCTTGAGAGGCTTGATCCTGAGGATATGCTGTTCTTCTTCAAGGCTGTTAAAACCGACCTCAGTGCCGAGGTTTTCACCCTTCTTGACCAAGACAACAAGGAAAGGGTGGTTGAAGCCTTTTCCAGTGAAGAATTCCAAGCCATTGTTGATGAGATGCAGACTGATGATCTTGTTGACTTTGTCGATGAGCTTCCTGCTAATCTGGTCAATAAGGTTCTGAAGAACACTCCTAAGGATGATAAAGATAGAATCAATGCTTATCTGAAGTTTAAGGATGACAGTGCCGGAACCATCATGACTCCGGAATATCTTTCCGTGAAAGATACTTCGACAGTCAAAGAAGCTATTAGCAAGATTCGTGAAGTTGGAAAAGGATTGGAAACCATCTGGGCTATCTTTGTTGTTGACAGTACCCGCCGATTAGTTGGAACAGTCAGATTAGATAACCTTTTGGAAAGCGATGATAACGACATAATGAAAAGCGTTATGTCTGATGATTTTGTTTCTGTCTCTTCATCCACTGACCAGGAAGCGGTTATTAAAGCTTTCCGAAAATACGATATTTCCGTTCTTCCAGTCACTAATGAGGAAGACCGTATGCTTGGTATTATCACTTTCGATGATGTCATAGATGTTGCCAATACTGAAAATACTGAAGATATTCAGCTTAGTGCCGGTGTTATCCCGTCTGAGACTCCTTATCTGAAGAAATCAATCGGTCAGATGATTAAATCCTACGCTATCTGGCTTGTTGCTCTCTTATTCCTTGATACTTTCATCTGTATGACGTTATCTTATCTTGAGGCACCATTAGCAATGATTCCTTTGCTGATAGCCTTCCTGACTGCTGTCATGGGAACTAACTCCAATGCTGCTGATCAGACTACTACAGTTATTATCCGTGAAATTGCCTTAGGCAATGTTTCCAAGAAAAACTATTGGACTGTTATTTGGAAGGAAACTAAGTCAGCTCTGATTACGGGTGGAATCTTAGCTATTTTCTCTTTTGGATGGACCATGCTAGAACTAAAAACCGGTATCGTTTCTCTGGTGGGAAATGATGAATTAGTTGTTAGTCAGTTCTTTGGTGGAAATGCAGACCTATTCTATTTGACTGTCTCTGGTGTCATCTCTCTTTCATTCATGGTAGTAATCGTTATTGCTAAGCTTCTCGGTGTCAACATACCACTATTAGCTAGGGCACTTCATATTGATCCGGCTGTCATGTCTCAGCCGATGATTTCGACTATTCTTGATATTGTTTCAATCGTTATCTACTTAGGTATATCAATGCTTCTCTTCTCTGGCCGAGGGCTTTGATTATGTGTCGGAGGTTTAAGCTTGAACCTGATGATGAGTTAGAATATGTAATTTTAAAGAATATTAAAGTTAAACTTGATAAAACAAAAATTATAGATTTAGGATATAAAACAAAGGCAATTTTAAGCAAAGACAATTCTTTAAAAATTGAAGAATTGTCTTTTGGTGTTCCAATTTCTGAAAATGAATTCATCTATAACGCTAAAACCGAAACTGTCAAAGAGAAAGACTTTTTTAAAGATGCTTTTCAGAATTCCCGAGTTGTTATTCCGTGCAGTACATTTTATGAAGAAGATAAGAATAAACATCTGAAAGAATTTGTTTTTGAAAAGCACCGGGGTTATCTAGCAGGTATTTCCTTGAAGGGCTACTTTGTGATTCTCACCGTTAAAGCCAGTGAGGAAGTTTCCTTCTATCATTCCAGAATGCCGCTGACTATCGAAGAATCTGATGTTGAATTCTATCTTAGCAAAGGATTTCTCTCTTCAGATTTTTCAGATTTAAAAAGACCCGTCTTTTTTGAGAAAGAAGGGTCTGTTCAGTTGTCACTGTTTTAATTCTACTGCATTTTCAGCTTATATAATCCAATTGCAATGGAGGTAGTCAAGTTAAGGCTATCTACTTCATCGGACTGTTCGATTCTGACGTTATTTTCATTATGAATTGACTGAGGAAGCCCTGTAGCCTCATTTCCAAAAACCAATGAACAAGGCTTTTTAAAACCTACTTCATTAAGAGGATGTGAAGTATCTAAGACAAAAGGATAATAAGTACGAGGATACTTAGTAAGATAGTCTTCAAATGATTTGAAGGTTTCTACTCTTATCTTAAAGATAGCACCCATTGAAGCCCGGACTGTTTTAGGGTTGAAGATGTCCGCACAAGGTTCGATGATAGCTAAATCATGAAAACCGAAGGCTAATAAAGAACGCATGGCATTTCCGAGATTTCCCATATCACTGGGATTTACCATTACTAAATGTGATTCCTTTTCATTCAGAACCGAAGAGAATTTATTGAAAACGCCAATGACATGTGCGTTTTCTTTTGACTTGATGACTGAGAAAGCTTTGTCAGAGACAATGATTTTATCTGGGTTGACCAAAGTTCTGAGTTTCTTCAGGCCATCGCTTTCTAAAGCATCAGTGGCTACATAAAGGCATCTGAGATCCTTACCATGGAAATTAATCATTTCAAAAGTCGGGAAGAAGCCTTCTGTATAGGAATAGTCTAAGTCTTTGCTGTAATTTTTAATCATATTATTATTTTATCAGTTATTTGTTTAAATTAAATAATTAGTAGCTTATTCTTATTATTAAATTATCGAGACTGAATTTATAGGCCAATTGAGTTCTTACCATATATGCAGCAGATGAATTCATGCCGAATAAGATATACAGTAAAAAATCAGTTATTTATTGATTTATTAAAAAATATAAAAAGGTCACACCAACCTGTGATGTGATCTTAAATTTCTTACTGTAAAATAATTCTCCAATTTGCAATAAATTAAAACAAACTATTTCCTGTAAATCTAAATTTTTAGAGTAATTATCTTTTGTTATACAATTTGTTTTATTAATAATACGTTGGCAATATTTGTTTATTTGCAATAATAAACTAGTATCTTTAACGTTTAACATAATTTAATTAAATCCTTTCTCATTTGCTCTTCAAAATAAGGATCCATCTGAGAACCTATTGTCACCAAATCAACTTTCTTTCCTAATTTTTCTTCTAATTCATCAATTAATGAACCTAAAGCAATAAATGTTTTACATTTACCTTTTTCGCAATAAATATCAACATCACTTAAAGGATTTGCTTCTCCCCTTGCGTAAGAGCCAAATAAATATATTTCATTGATATCGTATTTTCCACACACTTCCTTAAGAATTGATTTAATTTGACAAATAGTTAAAACGGAGTGATTAACTTCCTTATCTAACATATCATGGAAAAATTTATTTTTTGTTTTTAGTCCATCAAGAAAAGTTATTATATTGCTTTCTTCCTTTTTGATTCTAAATTGATACATCTTGTAATTTTCTTTATTATAATTTTTAACATACTCGCTTTGATTGAATGGCATATTAATACCCTCCGTGCAAACATATGATATCATAATAAATTAAACATGTCAAAATACATATGATATCATATCTTATAATACGCATTTATTTATTTTTACCAATTGAGTTCTTACCATATATGCAGCAGATGAATTCATGCCGAATAAGATATACAGTAAAAAATCAGTAAATAAAAAACCTCAGCTGATGTGGGCTGAGGTTTTAATTCCATTGATAAGCTTTAATTAGTCAGCTACGTACGGAAGCAATCCCATATATCTGGCACGCTTGATAGCGATGGCCAACATTCTCTGGTACTTGCTGCAAGTTCCGGTGATTCTCTTTGGAGTGATCTTTCCAGAAGGAGAGATGTATTTCTTTAAGAGTTCAACATCCTTGTAGTCAATGAACTTGATATGGTTCTTGGTGAAGTAGCAAACCTTTTTACGGGGTTTCATTCTGCGAAACATATTTTCTAGTCCTTTCCGCTTAATCGAAGATTAAGCAATTAGAACGGAAGATCGTCATCGGCACCGTCAATACCCTCATGGGTAGCGGGGCTGATGGAAGAGGATCCGTTATCATCAGGCTGGGATGCATCTTCAGTGGAAGCACCTTTCTTCTCGAGAAATTGAACTGATTCTCCGACTACTTCGACAACTGATCTTTTCTGACCGTTTTTGTCTTCGTAATTTCTTTGACTCAGTCTTCCATCGACACCAACAAGCGAACCTTTGACACAATACTTTGCAACAATTTCAGCGGTCTTGTTCCAACATGTGCAAGGAATGAAGCTAGTTGATTTTTCCTTTCCAGGATTGTCGACAGCGATGGTGAATGATGTCAGACTGATACCAGAATTTGTTTTTCTGAGTTCAGGATCTCTGACAATTCTTCCGACTAATACAACACGATTAAGTCCAGCCATAATTTTTTCTCCTTTTTTACTGATTAGTAACAGTGATAAGGAATCTAACGACCTTGGCATTGAAAGCAACAGCCTTGTTGAATTCCTCGACGGCCGTGGGCTCGGCGGTGAATTCGGTTACAACATAGTAACCCTTAGTCTGCTTCTTGATTTCATAGGCCAGGTCTCTCATACCCCATTCCTTGACACCGGTGATCTTAGCACCATTGTCAGTTAAAATCTTGTGTAAAGCTTCAATTTCAGCCTTAGTGGCATCAGCTTCAAGATTTGGCATGAGAATGTACATGATTTCATAATTCTTCATGTTCTTATACCTCCCTTTGGTCTTTCGGTCAACCCTACATCGGGAGCTGACAAGAAAGTATATAGTCTTTCGGTTAAAGACTAGTGTTTAGTATACCAAAAAATAGGTGTTTAAGTAAAGAACTATTTATTATTAATGCATAGAATCAAATCACAGTTCCTTTCATCTGATATTGGGCATGAAAAGCAAAAATTTCCAGAATCTAAAAAAGGCCGGCTCAATGCCGGCCTTTTAGACCTAAATTCCCTGAATATGAAGAATATCGCCTAGCTGAATATTGAATCCGAAGAAATAAATTCTTCGTTGATCAGGAACCAGTTTATCGAAGACTACTTCTTTGGTAATTGTTTCATGGTCATGATAGAAGGTGACTTTAGCAAGCTGACCTCTTTTTAAATCAGCGATTGTCCGGTCAATGAGTTCGCATTCATCTTCACTAAGTTCAGGCTTATTGACACTGGCACGTTCTTTTTTCATTTCATCAAGAACTTCGTATTGGCCTTTCAATGATTTGAATGGCTGCCATTTCTTCATACCTCTCATCGATGATGTCCTCCTATCTGATTCTCTCTTTGTACAAAGGTTGATGTTAAGCTTAATGCTGAGCAGGGCATAGCTTTGATTGTTCCGTATTTTTTCCTGATCGTCATCATAGTATTTTCTAATTGCCGTATTCTTGCATCGGTTTCAAAATCCTCGAAGAGATTTGTTTGATAACAATTTTGTGAAATTACATCACAGGCTACTATTGAAATACCTCTGAATAAAACATCTTCGTCAATTTCCAACTTGTTATAGATGTCAATAAGTTTTTTGCTTATCTTCTCAGCACTGTCAGTCGGTGTGTAGAACATTGCCCTTTTTGCAATGCCTTTATGGTCTTTGAATTGAAGGAAAAGACAAAAGTTATTGGCAATTACCTTATCCTGACGCATTCTATCGGAAATTTCAAATGACATATCATTCAGCAGGATGGGGAGTTCGTCAGGATGGTAGTCTCTAAGAAGAACCTGACCGACTGATAAAGAATGGTTAGGAGAAATATAAGTGTCCTGAATGAGTGCGTCATCATAACCGTGTGAATGGTAATAGATTTCTTCTCCAATGACACCTAATTCCTTTTTAAGAAACTCCGGATCAGATACGGCAATGTCTCCTACCGTATAGAAACCGAGGTTATTGAGTCTCTTTTCAAGTCTTGAACCTATTCCCCAGACTTTGCTCAAAGGGCTTATCGGCCAAAGGTGAGTGGGAATGTCGTTGTAATTCCAGCTTGAGAGAAACTCCGGACTGTGCTTTGCTTCAATATCCATGCAGGCTTTGGCCATAAACAGGTTCTTTCCGATTCCAGCTGTGACAGTCAGACCGGTTTTATCTCTGATGGTCTTAATTATTTTCCGGGCGTAGCTTATAGGTGTATCATTGTTTCTTTTTAAGTATTTAGTAACATCTAGGAAGGATTCATCAATTGAATAGACATAGAGATCTTCGTCACTGACAAAATCGAGATAAATTGAGTTAATCATTGAAGATACTTCAAGATAGTGTGACATATGAGGCAGAGCAATAATAAGCCCAGGAATGTCCTTACTGACTTCGTAGAGCCGGCAACGGGATTTAACGCCGTATTTCTCTTTAATAAAGGGAGAAGCAGCCAAAACAATGGTTCCGTCGCCACGGGCTTCGTCAGCGACAACTAATGGAGTGGTGAAGGGGTCAAGTGATCTATCAAGGCATTCTACTGAAGCATAGAATGATTTGAGATCGATTGACAGGATATCTCGGTCATGGCGTTTCATACGAGAAAATTATAATGGCAAAATTGATTTTTCCTCTAACAAGTAAACAACTTGAAAAATACCATAAGTATCACAACTTGGTTTTTTGGCTGTTATTTAAGGCAAAAGGAACAATGATTTTTTAAGAAATTAAATTTAAACTAAGGCCTTTAAACTCTTTACAGGTTTTAAGTTGGCTCAGTGTTGGAGCAAAAACATATTTGATGTATAAATAATAAACAACATTTAATTATATTATTAAGTTGGCAAATAAATAATTATTTATTTATATTTTAATTATACTTAGTTTATTTTGATTTACGTAAAATTCTCTTTTAGACAACCACATTTTATGTATGCAATTGTTTCAAATCAAAATAGGCATAATAAAGCCAATCTTGCAAAGAAAAAAGGATTGTATTTAACAGTCCTATATTCTTTTAATTCAATCCGCAAAGCAATTGTCGGATTTAATCTTTATTGGTGATAGGGAAATCAATTCCGCGTGATTTAAGAATCTCGATGTATTTATGATAGATATAGTCAGCAGCGGATGCAATATCATGGTTTTCAGTATCAACAGTGATATCAATTATTTCGTTGATGCTGTTATCCATTTCAAAAGCCTGGTGATCATTATCAATTCTTGATTTAATTTTTTCTGGTTCGTCACCTCGGGACTGCATTCTTTCTAAACGAAGCTTTTCATTGGCTTTCATATAGAAAATGACAATATGGGGATCCTTTAGTCCGCTGTAGGTCTTAGCACCATTAAATTCAACAGCCATGCATTTATCAAGTCTGACTTCCTTCTTGCTGGTTCCATAGAAGTTTCCGTTAAAGGTGACAGTCTCAATGAAAGCTTCTTCTTCCTTCATTTTGGCAAATTCTTCCTTACTGACGAAATGATAGTCAACATCCTGGATTTCTCCCTGTCTCATCTGTCTGGTTGTATGTGTGATTACTTTCTTCACACCATAGTTAGCCTGTAAATAAAGGCAAGTAGCGGTTTTTCCGGAGGCGGAAGGTCCAGTAAGAATTATCATATTTTCTCCTATTTCTGTAATTTATACGTTAAAAGCTATGTTTATGTAGTCTATTTTAATTATGTTGCATTTTTGTTTCAACCATAAAGTCAATTTTTTTTAAAAAACCGCTTTACTAAGGTTCTATTTTATAAAGAATCCTGCTAATGTCTCATAAAGAATTTTTGGTGAAATCGGTTTTGAGAGATGGGCGTTCATTCCACAGCTGAGAGCTTCTTTAATATCAGTATCAAAAGCGTTGGCGGTCATTGCAATGATTGGAATGCTTTGACTATCAGCTCTATTTAGCTTGCGGATGGCAGCGGCTGACTCTAAGCCGTTCATTTCCGGCATTCGGATATCCATCAAGATAGCATCGTAGTAATTGGGTTTTGAAGCAGAAAAGTTTTCTAGTCCCTTTAAGCCGTTCTGTTCCCAGGTTATCAGACATCCTTTTCTTTCTAACAGCTTTGTCGCAATCTCAGCATTCAGCGGATGATCTTCAATCAAAAGTATTTTCTTGTTCTTGAGTACTTGGAGTATCTCTTCCTGATAGTTGAAATTCTTTACTGAAATATCAGAAGCCTCTTTGCTATCAACGGTTTCAAAGCTTAGATGGATAGAAAATGTTGTTCCTTCTCCAAGTTCACTTGCAACATCAATTGTTCCACCCATCAGCAAAACTAAGCTTTTTGCAATGCTGAGGCCTAAGCCAGATCCGGCATATTGGTTAGAGGCACTGTTCTTTTCCTGTTCAAATGGTTTGAAAATTCTACTTTCGATGAAATCTTTACTCATGCCTAACCCAGTGTCACTGATAGTAATGAGGGAATTGAGAATGTTTTCATCCTGACTAATTTTATGGAAAGCAAAATTTACGCTTCCGCCTTCAGGTGTGAACTTGATTGCATTGGAAAGCAGATTGATAAGTATCTGTTTCAGTCTGAGAGTATCAGCTTTGATTAGGAGATTATCTGGACAGCCAGTAATACTGGAGTTAAGCGATACTCCTTTTTTATTGGCGGTTGTCGAGACCATATCAAGAACATTGGAAATGGTTTTGCTTAGCGAGGAAATTTCTGTTTCCAAAACCAGTTTTCCGCTTTTGATTTTTTGGAAATCAAGAGTGTCATTAATTAAGCCTAAAAGGTATTGACCGGATTCCTGAATTTTGGAAATGTTGCTTTTAAGAGTTTCAATATCAGTAACATCTTTTGAAAGTTCAGCAATTCCTAAAATTCCGTTCATGGGAGTACGCATATCGTGGCTCATTCGGGAAAGGAACTGAGTAGTGGCGGCATTGGCTTCTTCTGCTTTTCTTTCAGCATCTTTGTTAAGGAAGTTTGCTAAAACTTTTAGGGATCCTTTACTTATTTCTTTGATTCGGTAATTACATTCATAAAGAACGGTTTCATTCGTTTTTCTATTAAATATATGTAATTGATATGATTGACCGATGCCAATTTTGGGATTTATTCGGCGATTTCTGACTCCCTGAAGATCGTTAGTCGGAACAAGTTCGGAAATTATCCATTTTTCCTTGGAGGCAAATTCTTCTTGGGTGTATCCAATCATTGAAAGAAATGAGTTATTGGCGGAGAAGAAATGAAGATAGGTTCCGTCATATTCGAAGTCGAGAATTCCGCAGGGATTGTTGTTGAAAAGCTCCTTTTGTTTCAAATCACTATCGATGGCTTCTTTTTTGCTTTTCTCTAGTTCTTTCTCAAATCTGATTTTCTCGGTGATATCCCATATGCAGCAATAAAAGGTTATTTTCCTTCCGTGGCGTTCTTTTACGGAAGCTGACATCATAAAATATTTAGTTGAGCCATCTGGTGATGGAATTGAAAAGATAAATGAGCCCTCATTAAGCCCTTTCTTAGCTCTTCTTATGTAATCTTTTACAATGGCTAAGTCCGCCTGATTAAGAATCGTGGTTACTTTGTCTCCGAAGAATTTCTGGTAATATTCTTCCTCAGTAAATCCTAATATTCGGCAGAAAGACTTGTTGATGAATGTCTGAACAATACTTCCGTCTTCATCTGTTTCAATCAAAGAAATTCCACCAGGAACTTCATCAATTATTGTTTTTAGATCTGACTGATATTGATGTTCTTTAGTGTTGTCAGTTACATAGACTAAATAGGAATCAATTCCTATTCAGGAAATTGATTTTGCTAGGATTGAAAAATGACGGCCATTCACTTCCGCTTCAAATTTCTTGAATTCTTTTTTATTGAGAGTGGCAATATCCTGATTAGTGAGCAATCGGGATGTCACAGGTAGCTCTGAACTTTTAAGCAAATAGTCATTGGCTTTAGTTCGGGAAATTCCCAGCATATCCAAAAGCGAAGAATTAGCATATAGTATTGAACGTTTCTCTTTTTCAACGATGAATATTCCGATGGATGAATTTTCAACCATTGTTCGGAAAGCAACAGCTTCTTCGCTAGGAATATAGACAACGGCATAATAGATCATGGCCTTTTCTTCTTGACGGATTAGGTTGGCTGATTCCTGAAGCCAAATATAGGAACCATCCTTTTTCTGAAGTCTTGCCAGGAAATTGAAGGAGACTTTGTTTTTAATGGAATTATTGATGTGATCAAGCAGTCTATCCCGGTCTTCAGGAAAAGCAGAGAACCAATGTTCTGATCTTTAAGTCTTTCATGCATTTCAGAATTCGTATAGCCAAGAATATTGGCAAAACCATTACTGAAAAAACTATATTTGGTCTGTTCTTCGGCGTTGCGGTAGACAATGATTCCTCCGGAAATCTGAGTCATTAAAGAACGGATAACAATTCCATTTTCATGATTTAAATTGAAATCAATGATGATTCCGGTTACTTTTAGTAGCTGGCCATCACTATCTTTTTGAGTGACTGCCATAAGCTTGCACCAATGGTAACTGCCATCAGCCATTTTCAGTCTCAGTTCATTTTCGGTACGGTCTTTTCCTTTTTTTATATCATCGAAAAACGATTTCAGTTTTTCTAAATCTTCGATGTGGACAATTTCGAGAGATGTTTCTTCCTGTAAAAATTGTTCAGAAAAGCTTTTTCCGAGGATAAACTTTGAGAAAGATTCAGAACTGGAAAGCTCTTGAGTTATGAAATTAAACTCAAAATAAGCTGAATCTGTCTCATTCATCAGTAAATCTAATTTTAAATCCTTTTCTCGAAAATTGCTGTCCATAGGATATCCTTTTTTTTAATTCCGTATGCAGTTATATTTTAGAATAACATAAAATCAAGAAAAAAGGAAAAAACAAATTCAGTTTTCTAAAGATGTGACATTTGTCACATTTGGTTTTCTGATAAAGCAGCTGACCAGGGAAAGAACCAAACAGAGGAATAATAAAATGGTCATTAGATAATTAATCGGAGCCAAAGCGGAATTGCCAAACATAGCGATTCCCTGAAGGGCATCGACAATATTTCCAATTCCGGAATGCAGTTCTTCACATAATGAAACTGTGAAGAAAACCGGAATCAATATGCTTAAATAAGGAGTCCATTTTTTGTTGAAGATTAAGACGGTCAGAGAAGCAATAAGAGCTATTGGTAAAAAGACTAGTACCGGAATAGAAATAATAGCATTAATGGTTGAATACCAAATAAAGATGATCAGGGTAATGAGTCCTAGCAGCAATGAAAGGAAAACTAAAACTGCTGAGATGGTCAGGCTTTTCATAAAAGCAATTAATCTGTTTCTCATACTGATCAAGCCTCTTTCTTTTTCTTTATTGAAAAGATAAAAAGATAGGTAATTAATCCGGTAGTGGTGACAGAAAATAAAGCAATCATGGAAACAATTGTTATCTTCCACCAGGTAATAATATTTACTACCTCAGATGAAGGTGTGAGTCCGTTGATAATTGTTGTCCGGCTGATAGCATATTCCCAGTCCTTAGCACATTTAAGAAGCAGGTTCAGTAAGTGACCATCATCCGTATCCGTAATCTGATTCATAATAGTGTAGGCTGAATAACTGGTATAATCCAGGCAGAACTGCTGAGTTCCACTATCTAGGCATTCTACAACACGGCTCTTATAGCCTCCGCTTGAGCCGTTGGTAGCATCAGTAACGATGTTTCCAATGAATCCCCACTCATTCCTGAGAACCTGAGTATTGATAGGCTTATAGGCACTAGTCCAAGTGCATCCTAAACGTTCAAATGACTGCATGACACCTCCGGCATGAGCAACCTT
>Ga0172378_10003340_pt1 | contig 15105 bp, 15 predicted proteins | sample GrowelOW332metaG_FD_119755 | JGI IMG/M metagenome (GOLD analysis project Ga0172378, IMG submission 119755) | Groundwater microbial communities from an aquifer near a municipal landfill in Southern Ontario, Canada - Pumphouse #3_1 metaG | ecosystem: Environmental > Aquatic > Deep subsurface >... | reverse complement strand
TCCTATCATATTCTATTCTACTTGATTAAAAACAAAAATACAAGAATAATATGATAAGTCATATAAATCAAGAAAAAGAGGCGATCATTTTTATGCATTTTATGTTAAAATTTTTTTCTTATTTAATACTCGCATATTTTGTTTTTCAAATATTTGGTAGAAAAAGAATCGTTGGTATTGTTATTTTATTAATTTCAATAGCTTTTTCAATAGTTACTGTTATCAATCATATTATAAATAATAAATCATTTATATATATATTATTAGTATTTGTTGTTGATGCGTTACCTATTGTGTTAGCTTTAATTCTATTTTTATATGTAACAAGAGCGTATAAAAGAGAAACAGTACGAAAAACTAAAACATTAAAACTTAAAAACATTCATTCAACCATTTATCCTAGCAAATATATGATGATGATTTCAATTTTTGGCAGTGTTATCTCAGGCATGATGTTTATTTTATTAATTTTAAATTATTTTTTTGAATTTACTGAAGTTAATCAAAGTTTAAGTATTATTATCTTTATTTTAGCAATTTTAGTTTGTATATTTAGTGTTTATCAATGGTTTGTTACAAGTCAAATTGATTATAATCGTATTGTTTTATATGTTGGTAAACAAAAAGAAAAGTGTTATATGTTTAATATTAAATCTTTAACAAGACCTTTTGAGATTTTAGATGTATATTCAAATGATGATTTCATTATTGATGAATTAGGCACAATTAAGGTATATAGTGGTATAAGACTTATTGAAAAAAACTATATATATTGGATTGCTACATCACAAAACTTAGAGATTAAAGATCGTGCTTTTGAACTTAAAACTGATGTATTTAAATCATATATTTATGATATTCCTAAATATAAAAAAATTAAAATTAAGCTTATTTTAGACCATGGTAAATATAGAGAAAAAAATAAATAATCTTATTAAATATTATTTTAATATACATATTTGATAATAAAAAATAGCCAATATTAGGCTATTTTTTTATAAATGCTTATTTTTTTAATACCATAGGTCTTTTCTTTTTGTAAATGTAATTGATCATATATATCATTTAATATGGTTTTTTTTTCAGTTTCAACAATGACATAACCTAAATTATCGGTAACTTTTGATAAAGACATTAAAAGATAAGCATAAGTAGGATATAAATAAGGCGGATCAATAAAAATAAGATTAAATCGCATAGATTCAATTTTTTTTAACATTTTTTTATCATCACGTAATAAAATTTCAACTTGATTTGCACAATTTAATAGTTCAGCATTATGGTGCATTGTTTTAACTGCATCTTTATCGTAATCAGATAGGTATGCAAATTTAGCCCCACGACTAATAGCTTCAAAAGCGTATGAACCAGATCCGGCAAATATATCTAATACGATATCATCTTCATGAATTTCAATCATTTGAAATACTGCTTCTCTAACCATATCCGCTGTTTCTCTTGTTGTTTTTTTATTTACACGATCTATACGTCTTCCTTTAAACTTCCCTGAAATAATTCTCATATCATCACCATCTTTATTATAACAAAAAAGCATTCAAATGAATGCGTTAACTATAAATTATATTTTCAAAAATTTCTTTATTAAACGATTTCAAAAATTGACATATAAGTTCGACACAATTTTCAAAATCATCAGTATGAATCATTGATGTGTGAGAATGTAAGTATCTTGTAGGTATACAAATTGATAATCCAAGTGCACCATCTTGTGATAAATGCATCATTGCAGCATCAGTTCTACCGGCTGTAATGGTTGCTTGTTGAAATGGTATATGATTAAGATTAGCAATATCTATCATATATTGTCTTAACCCGTGATGTGGTAACAATCCTGAATCATAAACGATAATTTGGGGACCAGCACCTAATGTTTGTTCTTCTTTTTGTCCTTCTGGTACATCGTTAGCAATACCTGAATCAATGGCAATTGCAACATCTGGATTTACAACATAACTTGATGTTTTAGCACCACGAACGCCAACTTCTTCTAAAACATTAAAAGCTGCATAAAAATCAACATTTAGTGTTTCGTTTTTTAATTTTTTTAAAACTTCAATTAAAATGGCACTACCAATTCTATTATCCCAAGCTTTACTTACTAAATATTTAGGATTTGCCATTTCATAAAAGTCTGCAGAAGGCGTAATCATTTGACCTGGTAAAATACCAAAAGATAAAACTTCATCTTTAGAACTTGCTCCACAATCTAAATACATATCTTCAATCTTAACTGCTTGATTTTTTTGATTTTCAGGTATAAGATGCGGAGGTTTTGCTCCTGAAACAGCTTTAATGACACCTTTATCCGTATGAATATCCCATACTTGAGCAAGCATCACTTGACTATACCAGCCACCAAGTGTTTGAAATTTAATAAATCCTTCTTTTGTGATTTGCGTAACCATTAATCCTACTTCGTCCATATGTCCAGCAATCATTACTTTGGGACCAATTCCTTTTTTATGGGCAATGACGGAACCTAATTTATCATAAAGTAATTCATCAACATCTTGTTTAACTTTAGATTCAATAAAAGTTCTAACTTGTTTTTCTCTAGCTGGTGTACCTGGCAATAATGTAATGTCTTTTAAAAGTTTTTTCGAAAAATCGTTCATATTTAACCTCATTTTGAATTTTGACTATAAAAAACCCTAGAAAGCTGTGAGAACGGATCATATTAAAGGGGGAATTATCTTTTCAATATTTCGGGATTCCATAAAATGGCTTTCACGCCCATATTGTTTTAATTCCCAATCCGGTCAATTTGGGTTCCACGGCTGCTTCCTAGGTTAATTTAAATTTATCACTAACATCCGATTTTGTCAAGTTGATATGCATTAATAATAAACATTTAATCTAACAAATTTACCATGATAAATTATGAGATTTATAAGAATTTCTCTAAGTTTTGTTTCAATTACATAACGATTGTTTACACATATGCAATCAACTCTTGCTGATACATAGTTTTCAATAACGATATCATTTAATTGAACAGAGTCGTGAACATTATTAAAAGCTTCAAAATCTTTTAATTTATCGAAATAAACGATAATTGATATAATAATTTTTGAATGAATTTGTAATTCTTTTAAAAGGTAAGCAAGATGTTGAGCTCTTGCAATAATATAACTATCCTTATGGAAAAAGTTTTTTTCATAATCAGTTTTACTAAAATCACTAAAAGTATGAACAGGTATCGAACGTTGAAATTTTGTTTCTAAGAAACTTTTAAATTTATCAACACGACGATGGTCTTTATAATAAAAATGTACATGAAGTGTTACTTCTGTTTGATTTATCGTATATGCGACAATGATGAAATGAAAGAAATTAGCATATACCAAAATATCATGAAAATGAAGATCAAATGTTGTTTTATCAGTCTTTATTAAATATTCTGAACAAAGCGTATATGTTTCATTGTAGACAATTGGTTCAAATAAAGCATTAGCATAAACATCTTTTTGCATATCGACATCGTAATAAGTAAGTGCATCATAGATAACTCTTTGATGTAATCTGTATAATTCAATTGTAATGATGACTAATGTAAATATAATAAATCCAATCATCATAGAAATTTTAATTACATTATCAAAAGTTGAAACTGATATAATATATATAATCAATGGAAATAAACTGATCGCAAATGTTCTAAAAGTTGACGTAAAGCCTTTTAAATATAAGAAATAGGCTAATAAAAAGATCATGACAATAATATATAAGGTAACAAAATTTGTCCAATTAAAATTATCTAAAGTGTTTGCAATATGATTAACTTCATGAATAAATGAAAATATACCAATTCCAATTAAAGCAAGCATTAAAAATTGTCGTAAATATTTATAGCTTTGAATTGTATATAGTTTTCTTGATTGTGGTAAGTGATAATAATTTTTCATTTCTTTACGGTATGCAAAAAATGGCCAACGATTTCCGCGAATACTAATTTGGATTGGTTGGGTGTTTTCATCCTTCATTTGTTTTCTTAAATATGATTCAAATGAAGAAAGCGGATTTAATAAAAAAATTAATGTTGCAATCACAATAATTGGTATTTGATAATCTATATTGATAAGTCTTAATGCTAATGCTGTTAATCCACCGTAAATACCAAAAATAATTAACTCTGGAAGGCCACCAAAAATAAAAATACCGATATAAGCTAATGTGATTAATGAAAAGATTAAAAAAATACTTTTCCATTGAATTTCAAATAGCGTAAATGCAAACGGTAGTGTGATTATGATTAAAGCAGATATGATAATTGATATAGTCATTCTTTGTTTCATGTATAGCCCCCTATATAGATATATTATACATAAAAACTCTTAGAATTAAAACAGAATGGTTTAGACTATGTGAAATAAAGAAAAAAGCAACATTTTTAAACAAAAATATTGATTTTTTTTCATTTAAGCTATATTTATATATTTAAAGGTACTTTTAATTGTTTTTGTTGAATAGATGCATTAGATATACTATACTAAACACATATGATTTATACACAATACTAAAGAGGTTCAAAATGAAAGTTAAAAAACAAATGCTAAATAAGGAACTTAGACCATTTTATAATAAATATCGTGTTGTGCCAAAAGTATTAAGTAAGAAATGGTCTGTTAAACTCATTAATGATTTCATTAATAAAACAATTAAAGGCAGAAATATTGAAGGTCTTGATTGTGATGAAATATATATACCTAGTACACATGATGATTATCAAATACGATTACGTATTTATCGTCCTTTAGATAATAAAAAACAATTACCTGTTCTCCTTTATATCCATGGTGGAGGTTATATTACAGGCATTCCAGATTCTAGTGATACAATCATTAAAAAATTCATCTTAACCAGACCTTGTGTTGTTATAGCCCCAGATTATCGTAAAGCATTGACCAAACCCTATCCAGCAGCATTAAATGATTGTTATGACACTTTGCTTTGGGCAAAAGGGCATTGTGATGATTTAAATATTATTACTGATAAATTTATGGTTGCAGGACATAGTGCTGGTGGTGGTCTTAGTGCTGCAGTAACGTTAAAAGCAAGAGATACAAAAGATATAAATATTGCATTTCAAATGCCACTTTATCCAATGCTAGATGACACACAACCCTTTGATCTTAAACGCTTTATCATTACGCCTACTTGGGATAGTAGATCAAATAAATTTGCTTGGGATGCTTATTTATTAGATTTACATAAAAAGCATTTAGATATACCAGCCTATGCTTCACCTTCAAGAAATCATGATTATCACGATTTTCCACCTACAATAACTTTTGTAGGTACCCTAGAACCGTTTTATTGGGAAACTGTAGAATATGTTCAAGCCCTTGAAAAAGAGGGTATTGATGTGGCTTTTAAAATATTTGAAGGTTGTTTTCATGGCTTTGATACTGTTGTTGGTACTCATATTTCTAATGAAGCAATTCATTTTACATATGATTATTTTGCAAAATTTTATGATAAATATGTTATATAAATAATATGAAGTCATTAAAAAAGATGTAAGGGATTAATTAATCTATTACATCTTTTTATTTTATATTATTAACTTTTTTTTAACATAGTCTTCATAAATAATTTATCAAAGATTATCAATAATACAGGAACAAATATCATGGTAAATACAAATGAAATTAATGTACCTTTACCTAATAAGAATCCAATATCTTGAATAGTTGAAATGTTAGAAAATAACCCTTCAGCAAATCCAGCAACTGATAAGATTAATGCAGATACCATCATTGTAATTAATGTTTTTTGATATGATTCATGAAGTGCATCATATTTTGGAAGTGTTTTTCTATTTTCTAAATACCTTGTTGTAAGCAGTACTGCATAATCAATAGTTGCTCCCAACTGAATTGACATGACGACTAAATATCCAATATAGATTGTTTGAATATTTAAAAGGTAAAGAATACTGATATTTACTGCTATTGCTGATTCAATGACTAGAATTAAAAATATTGGAATAATTGGATTTTTAAATGTAATCGCCAATATGATATAAATAGCAATTATAGATATTAACATAATTTTTAAATAGTCTGCAGTTACTGTATTTCTAATATCACTTGCTGTTGAAGCAACCCCTAAAACATAATAATTAGTGCCATATGTTTGCTCTATTGTTTGATATATATCATCTACAAAAGCATACATTTCATCATTTTCTTCTAAAATATCTGTTTGAAGTATGATTCTAGTATAGTTGTTTCCTACATATTGACTAATAACAGTGGGATCAATAAATGCTCTTGGGATATTTGGATCAACCAGTGTTACAAGTGTTTCAACACTTATCACATGTATATTTGCTTCAAGATTTGTTACCAGTTCAACTTCATTTTCAATATAGTTATTCGGTATTAGAATCACCATTTGTTGATATTGGTCAAAATATTGATTGATATTTGCTAAATCGATGGCAACTTCTGAATTTTCATCTAACGATTGGTTTTGACCATATAAATATTCTGTCTTTGATTCTAAGAAAAAACTAAATAAGAATATAATAAAAATTGCTAAAAAAGGAATTCTAAGTTTATATATTGTTTTAAGCATACCTTTAGGTGTGCGAATAAATTGTTTATGAACACCTTTAATTAACCATTTATCACATAAATATATAATTGTAGGTATAAGTGTTAATACAACTAAATAACTTAATATAATACCTTTTGACAATACAATACCAATATCAAAGCCAATTTTGTATTGCATAAATAATAATGCTAGAAATCCAGCAAATGTTGTAAGTGCTGAAGCTGTAATAGCTGGAAAAGTTTTTTTAAGCGCTTGTGTAATTGCTTGATTTTTATCTAAAGTTTCTCTTAACTCATGATAGCGGTGTAAGAAAAACAAAGTATAATCAATCGATAGGGCAAGTTGTAGGGCAAGTGCCATTGTTTTTGTAATAAATGAAATATCAGGTAATAAAGCATTTGTTCCTAAATTTAAGACAACTGCAACACCAATTGAAATAATTGCGATTACTGGATCAAACCATGAAACTGATGTTAGTAATAATAATACTAAGACAATTGGAACGATAATAAGCATAATCTTGAAAGTTTCATGACTTGCAAGATTTCGATTTGCCATTTCAATTAAGCTATCACCTCTTAAGTGTACTTGGTAATCATCTAATAATGTTTGGATATCTAAAACAACTTGATCAAGTTCAGTACTATAAGTATCTAAATCAAGAACAATAGTGATTAGAGCATTGTTATCTACATAAAATTGTTCTAATGTTTGATTTGGTATATATTCAATAGGTACAGTATTTAAATCAACATAGTTATCTAACCAAATTGTTTGACTTACATGCTTTACTTCACTTAAATCCTCTTTTAAAGCAATTGCTTGTGCTACTGTTACATCATCAATCATGACTTGTATCATTGTATTTTCGCCAAATTCTTCTTCATACAGTTTCAATGCTTGACTTGTATTTGAATCACTAGGTAAATAAACTGATAAATCATAATTTGTTTTTACTTGAAATATGAAAAACGTAGAAACGATTGTAAGTATCGTAAAAATTGATAAAATAATAATATGCTTTTTCATTTTTAAACCTCCTTATGAATATTTCATATAGTATTTTAAATAAACATTTTAAATCTCTATTTAAATTTTACATGAAATATGGTATAAATAAGATATGAAATGATGTTTTAATCATGATTTCAAATCCAGTTTAAGAGGTATATGTGATGGCTAAAGATCCTCAAATAAAAAAATTAATGATTGAAGAAACAAAAAAGATCATCGAAGAAAATGGTAAAGTGACAATTAAAGATATTTCAGAAAGATGCTATGTAAATATTGCATCAGTAAATTATTACTTTGGAAGCAAGGAAAACCTAATTTTTATTGTAATATCAGAAGTTTTATCAGAAATTAAGTCAAATATTATTGATATGGTTAAAAAACGTCAAGAAACGAATGCAGAGATATTTTTAGAAGAGGTTATTGGCTATATCTATTCTTTTTCAGTAAATCATATGGGTGTACTTAGATATTTATTTTTAGCTGATGGTCTAAAAGAAGGCCAACTATCTGAATTTGTACGTACTTTTTTTACAGATCCAGAATTTATTGCGGTTGCTTATAACAATTTAGGTAAAGATTTTCAAGCAGATGATTCAAAACGATTACAAGTAAAATATATGATAATCTTCTCTTCATTTTTCATGCCGTTATTCTTTCAAATTATGAATCCATCAATGAATGAAAAAAATCAGATGGATACTTTTAAAGATCCCGAATTTAAAAAATATTTCATTGAGCAAATTTTAAAAATTATAGTTTAAGACATAAAAAAAATGTTTCCTTTTTGGAAACATTATTTTTTTTATTTAGATAATAATTCAACTAATTCAGCTTTTTTAAGTGCACTGTAGCCTGATAATCCTTTTTCTTTAGCTAATGCTTTTAAATCAGCGACTGAAAGTGATGATAAATCAGTAGAAGCTTTAACTTCTGGTTTTTCTACTTTAACAGCAGGTTTTTTAACTTCAGCCTTAACTTCTGGTTTTTCTACTTTTGCAGCAGGTTTTTTAGCTTCAGCTTTAACTTCTAGTTTTTCTACTTTTGCAGCAGGTTTTTTAACTTCAGCTTTAACAGCAGGTTTTTCTACTTTTGCAGCTTTGTTTTCTGTTACAGCAGGAATTTGACCATTTAAAGCTTTTTTAGCTATTTCACAATAAGCTGAGAAATCTTCTGGTTGAGTTACTGCTAAGTCAGCTAACACTTTTCTATTTACTTCTACATGTGCTAATGATAAACCATGGATTAATTTTGAATATTTCATACCGTTTAATTTAGCAGCAGCATTAATTCTTGATATCCATAATTTTCTGAATTCGCTTTTTCTTTTTTTACGATCTCTATAAGCATATGCTAATGAACGCATTACTTGTTCATTTGCAGTTCTATATAATGAATGTTTTGATCCAAAGTAACCTTTGGCTAATTTTAATATTTTTTTACGACGTTTTCTAGTAGTCGTTCCACCTTTAACTCTTGGCATTTTATTCTCCTCCTACTTCATGTTCGAAATTAGTGATTTAATTCTTTTTTCATCTGATGGATGAACACCTGTTTCGCCTCTTAATTGTCTGTTTTGCTTTGTTGTTTTATGAGCAGCTAAATGCCCTTTATAAGCATGCCCGCGCATTAATTTACCTGTGCCGGTAATTTTGATTCTCTTCTTTAAGCCACTATGTGTTTTTTGTTTTGGCATATGAATTCCTTCTCTCTATATTTTCTTTTCAATAGGTGCAACAATTGCAATTAATGAGCGACCTTCCATTTTTGGTTTCGCTTCAATATTTACATTTTCACCTAAATCTGCAATAAATTTTTTGATAACTTCGTATCCAACAGTTTGATGTGTGATCATTCGGCCACGAAAATAAACTGAAACTTTTACTTTGTTATCTTTTTCTAAAAATTTTAAAGCCTGACGAAGTTTTGTATCATAATCATGTTTATCAATTGTTGGACTTAAACGAATCTCTTTAAGTTCAACCACTTTTTGATTTTTCTTCATTTCACGAAGTTTACGTTGTTGCTCATAGCGATATTTTGAGTAATCTAATAGTTTGGCAACCATTGGACTAGAAGTCGGAGATACAACAACTAAATCTAATTCTTTTTCTAATGCATATTTCATCGCTTCACCGCGTGTGATAATACCAATTTTATTACCTTCATCATCAATTAATAAAATTTTAACATTAGGAATATTCTCGTTTACAAGCTCACCACTTTGATTCTTTGTTTGTTTAATACCGTTCACCTCTTTATATTTTTTTTAGGAAAAGAAAAAGTGCGTACATTATGTACCCACTTAAAGTCAAATTTTGACTGTGACTGCTTTGCCCATGATTTTAACCATCAGGCGAGAGGGTACCTCTTCTTTTCACTACGTATTGATTATACATATAACAACTTATAATGTCAAGTAAAAACTTATGAAATCTGTGTTTTTACCATTTTATTGTATGCAATTATAAATCCCAATATAATATAGAGTATTTGATAAACTATATGATATTTATATTGTAACATATTTTCATGATAAAAAGGACATAAATAAAATAATAATAATCTAAATTTATCTTGAATTAACATATGGTAAATAATTGCTAATACTGCAAAAATAATTGCAAAGTTTTGATATTTTATATGAATGAACATAAAGACTAGATTCATAACAATTAAGTTTTGATTAAACACAAGCACAAGCGCAAATAAAAAATCTAAAGATACTAAATAATATGATGTCATAAGATAGGGCAAACAATAGATGAATACAATAAGCAGTGCTTGTGTCCAAAGAATAAAAAATACATAACTTAACATTTTGTAAAAAGTAACCTTGCTTTTACCAAAAAATGCATATAACGGTTGTAATGAATTTGATTCATGATGCATTACCATCATAACAATTAATAATGGCATCATTAAATTTAAATATTCAAGACTTAAATGCTTATATTGAAACATAAAATCATCATGATACATTATTTGATCATAAGTGCTTTGATCAAGTTGAAATAGGCTAACAACCCATAAAATGACGATACCAATACTTATTAAATAGATTAACATTTTTTGTTTTGTCATCCAGTATGAAAAAATTAAATGTATCATAACGTTATATGCTTATTACAAAGTGGTTTTAACATATCTGGAAAATGGGTAATCATTAATATGGTATGATTTTTAGTTTTTAGATATTCAATTAGTTGATAAAACTGCATACGACCTTCTTGGTCAAGTGCTGCTAAGGGTTCATCAAAAATAATAAGTTCAGGATGCCCCATACAAGCCGATAAAATACCTAACTTTTGCCGATTGCCGTGAGATAATTGATAGATACTTTTAAATAACGGTAATTTAAACTGATATACTAAAGTTTCATAATCTGTCATTTCTTTAATTTTAGATAAAAGATCGATATAGCGATTAACTTTCATAAATAAAGGAAATTCAATATGCTCAGGTAAATAACCAATTTTCATTGGCTTTTTATATACAAAACCTCTATCAGGGTTAATATAGCCTAATATAAGTTTTGTTAATGTTGTTTTACCTTTCCCATTATCACCACTAACTAATATACAATCCTTCTCATGAATTTCTAAATCATAAGGAGTTTTAACATCATATTTATATACTTTATCTAATTTAACTAAGCAAGTATCCATAAAGCATCATCCCTGATTCCTTTAATATTTGATAATCATTTATATACAAAAAATAATCAATGATTTGAATATCACCTTGATCATTATAAATCATGATTGGACATGCATATAAAAGCTGTTTATCATAATCTATAGTTAATATGAGTTTATCATCGTTTATCGTCCAATTGACTTGATGATTTGCACCAATATATATTTCATCAATAGTTTGGTTAATCTCATTAAAGGCTACATAAATCTCTTTGATGCGAGAAATTGAAGTTTCTGCATCTTTTATTGCTGATAAACTTTGCCAATCAATAATATTTACTTCACTTTGTTCACTATAGAATAAACTTAATGTTCCAAAATAAAATTGATAAATATCATCATTAGTTAATGTAATTTCTAAAATGGCATCATCAATGTAAAAACTTTGATTAATCTGCGGCATTTGTAACTCTAACATATATTTTTCATAAGTTTCACCTAAATATGATTCACTACCCATTAAATTAATCTCTAAAGCAGATAACGTCATTTGCTTACTTTGATCTTCATTATATATTTTTACATCCATGTAATTATTAGTGTCTAATATAGGATAATCATGATTTATAAAAAACATAATATCAATTGTTTCTTCTTCATCTAACACATATGAATAATAAGTATTAACAAAATATATTTTTATGGGTTGTTTTGCTTCATTATATTTAATAATAAAAATCATTAAAAATGCAACAACGATCATTGATATATATATAATAACTTGTTTCATATTTTTTTCTTTTCTAATCTTTGATATTGGGTTGTTACTAAAAACAATTCATAACCACCCTTTTGTACTCTTTGCCAACAAAAATAACGTGCTGCAACGCCATTTGTGATTTTACCTTCACCATAAATATATAAATCTACTTGTGTGCCTGGATCTACATCAAACTCAAGTTCATAAGTTGCTTTTTCAGTTTTTGTTTGCGTATAATCTGCCGATAATTTTAAAGCACCGTCAAGATTATTTTTAAATGCAGTTTTAGTACTTGTTGTCTTAATTGATATACTCCCTGATGCTGATAATGCAAGTTTACTGGTTGATGTTTCTTCTAATGTGTATTTATAAGATATTGCTGTATATCCATCATTATAATAGGAGAATTTGGTTTCAGTAATATAAGAAGCTTCGATATTTTTATTGACTGTATAATTTTTCCACCCCATAAACTTTCTTTTGGTGACTTGTTTGTAATAAGTTTTGTAATCATCATCGGTAAAATCTTCTAATAATTGCCCACTGCTTATTTCAATGTTTTCATAAGCATGATAATTTGAATCAGCTGATACTTGTGGCATCCATAAGTAAAACAACATAAAACATAACATAAAAAATACTATTTTTTTCATATTTATACCTCCATTTTATGTTATGCACTTTTGATACTTTTTACTTTATAAAAAAAACACCTAAAATTAGGTGTTCTATTTTAACGATTAAATTATTTTTTCATAAATGCTTCTATTTCAGAAACTTCTTTAATAATATCTTTACTTAAATTGATACAACCATCTTTAGTTACTAGAATATCATCTTCAATTCGAATGCCGATACCTTCTTCAGCAATGTATAAGCCTGGTTCTACTGTAATAATAGCACCTACTGGAATTGGTTCACTATATTTACCAACATCATGGATGTCAAGTCCTAAATAATGACCTAAACTATGATAATAATATTTAATGATTTCGTTATCATTTTTAATAAGTCCAAGTGATTTAGCACCTTCAATTAATATTTTTCTACCATATTCATTAAATGCTTGAAGGGTAACCCCTGGTTTTAACCATTCAATAGTATCTTTATTTGTTTTTAAAACAACTTCATATATTGCTTTTTGACGGTCACTAAATTTACCGTTTGAAGGTATAGTTCTTGTAATATCAGCACTATAATGATCTAAATCCGCACCTAAATCAAATAAAACAAGTTCACCATCTTTAATGACTGTATCATTATTGCGATAATGAAGTACAGTTGCATTTTTTCCTGAAGCAGCAATCGTACCAAATGCTGGAATTGCTTTGTTTTTATTTAATACATAATTAAATTCAGCTTCCATTTCATATTCAGTTTCTTTTGGTTTCATGGTTTTCATTAAACGTTTTATACCATCTTTAGTAATGCTTATAGATTTTTTAATTGCTTCAACTTCAGCACTATCTTTAATGGTACGAAGTGTTGCTAAAAATGCTTGATTAGGTTTAATTTGTAAATAAGGGAATAAACTTAATAAATATTTAGCATAAAATTGGGCTTTAGTATCTAATAGTTCGGGATTTAAGCGATCTAAATCTAAATATGCAGTTTTTAATTCACCAAAAACAGCACGTCTTGATGTCGATAACATTTGACTTACAAAAGTATCAAGTTCCTTGATATCTTTAACATTATTTAAAGAAACACCTGAAATATTAGCTGCATCTTCAAAACTAAACCCAGCACCAGTCCATAAAGATTTAATTGGATCGATTGCTTCAATAAATATAAATGATTCAGTTTTATCTAAACTTTTAACCATTAATAAACATACATTTTCTTGATCAATTCCCGTTAAATAAAAGAAATTTCTATTTACTGAAAATGGATAATTATCATCTTGTGAGCGTTGAGGCGCAACACCTGAAAAAAACAATGAAATAGATTCATGGTCTAAATATTTTAAATACTTTTCTCTACGTGCAATAAACATAATATTTTACTCCTTAAAGAACTTTAATTTGTTCTAATATATTTTTTTCTATCATTTTAACATAAGTTTTTGCTTCTTCAATACTTTGAGCATGGACACCAAAATATATTTTAATTTTAGGTTCTGTACCACTTGGTCTAAAGACAATCCAAGTGTGATTGCTGTACTGATACTTTAATACATTTGATTTAGGCAGGTCTAATGCTGTTTTTTGGCCGTTTTTAATGTGAAAGCCTAATAATACATCGTCATATGATAAAAGCTCTTTATCCTTTAATACAGGCGGATTTTCTCGGTAAAACGACATAATACTTTCAATCTTTTTAGAACCTTCAATACCTTCAAATTTTATAGGATTGGTATGTTCATAATATACTCCAAAATTAGAGTAGATAATATCTAAATAATCAACTAATGTAAGTCCTTGAAGTTTCATGTGGTTTGCCATTTCAGCAAGCATATATACTGCTTGAACAGCATCTTTATCCCTAACAAAATCGGATATTAAACTACCATAAGATTCTTCACAACCAAATATATAAGGATTCTTATTTTCATAAATATCTGCTTGCTCACCAATAAATTTAAATCCAGTTAATGTCGTAATAACTTCTACACCAAAAGATTCTGCAATAACTTTAATTAAATCAGTTGTAACATTTGTCGTATATACATGACCATTTTTTGGTAATTTATTCAGTTTTTGTTTTTCACTTAAAATATAATATAATTCAGCAGATGCTGTTTGGTTTCCTGATAGTAATTGAAATTTATCATGATGCTTAACAGCAATGCCTAAGCGATCGGCATCAGGATCTGTAAGCATAACAATATCCGCATTTATTTCTTTAGCATAACTAATCGCGCCTTCATAGGCATCTGGTTCTTCGGGATTTGATGATTTAGTGTTTGAAAACATTGGATCCACAATCATTTGTGGTTCATAAGGATAAATGTCATAACCTTTAGATTTTAAAAACTTAGGAATGACAGTTCCTCCTGTACCATGAAGTGGAGAGTAAACTATTTTTACTTTCTTTTCTTCATCATAGATTTTAATTTTTTCAACTTCTTTTAAATATATATCATCAAAAGATTCATCAATATATGTTATA